>Ga0163111_10000091_pt1 | contig 49637 bp, 35 predicted proteins | sample CRUFie1St18metaG_FD_109645 | JGI IMG/M metagenome (GOLD analysis project Ga0163111, IMG submission 109645) | Marine microbial communities from the Costa Rica Dome - CRUD Field 142mm St18 metaG | ecosystem: Environmental > Aquatic > Marine > Oceanic > Photic zone | place: Costa Rica: the Eastern...
CTACATACGAGTCTGTTTGCTCTGATTGCAAACATGCCGCTTCTACATACGAGTCTGTTTGCTCTGATTGCAAACATGCCGCTTCTACATACGAGTCTGTTTGCTCTGATTGCAAACATGCCGTTTCTACATACAAGTCTGTTTGCCTCGATTGCAAACATGTCGCTTCTACATACAAATCTGTTTGCCCCGATTGCAAACATGCCACTGCGACAGGCACGACTGCTTGCCCTATTGGAAGTTCTTCATCGATGAAGCGAGGTTTGTAGTGTAGATTTCTAAGATTGTATGAAAAGTGCTAAACGAGATAGCTATCCAGTGCCTTACCTCCTAAGGAGAGGAATCTTCCGCACTAGCCTCTCCCTTGGTGTGTGGGAGTTTTGATACAACCCTTAACTATTAATTATTAGTACTATAAAACAAAAGTTTTATTACTACTATTTTATTTGATATATCATAAAACTTATTGAGGTACTACCTATCACCCCTGAATACGTATAAAGTAGGTTTTCTCATCCACCTTTCATCTATGAATACAAGCAACATTCACATATCTTCAATCCCTTCTATTCCCTAAATTCAGCCTATTCATTAAAAGCCTATCCCTATGCGAAACTACTGTACCCTCTTCCTTCTCTTTTTTCTCTCATTTCAAGGACTTATTGCACAAGAACTCATCCCACGTGAGACCTTTTTCACGGGGGAAAAACGTTTTGGGTTCAAATCTGATCCCAAAGGGGAATACCTTTACTTCAGAACAGACACCGATCCCAATAGCCTTTTCTTCATCAAGACCGCGAATCCTACGAATATTCATAAACATATCTTCAGGGGGCGTATTCGGCAATTCGAACCGACGACTCATGGATTATTAACCATCTGGACAGATGACCAATTCCATATCCATTTCAATGGAAAAGCATTGACCAGACCCGAGAATGTGTCAGCTGTAAGCATCATTGGGCATTTCCCTCAGAAACAAAAGCTTGCCCTAGAGATTGAAACAGATATGCCACAGACCTCGGGCATCTATGCCCTCCACCTCAAATCGGGCAAGCTCAAAAAGATCTATGATAAACAACCCATGAGCAGCCTCTTTCTCGACCAAGACCTCAAACTCGTAGCGGGTAATGCCCGCAACCAGCAGTCTGGCAATTCGTTTTTCTTTTATAAAAACAAGGAATGGCTCCCTATTGAGGAACATGCTTGGGATTTTAATATGTTTCTAGGGGGATTTTCTAAGGTAATTGCCGTATCTCCTGACGGTCAGACCATCTATTATACCAGCAACAAGCACTCAGATAAGGCGCGTCTCTATGCCTTTGATGTTGGGCATGAACATGCTGAAGAGATTGCCCATAATGAACAGGTGGATATTCTTCCTTTTGGGCATTCGACTACGACTCAAGGGGATCTCACTTCTGTTGTAGGATTATTTGCCCAAACATTTCGTCATGTCATTGCCCCAGATTGTGAGGCCGACTTCGAATGGCTCTCTAAAGCCATTAAGGGAGACATTAGCTTCGCTCAATCATTGGACAATGACCAAAAATGGCTTATTCGTGAGTTTACAGGTGGCCCTATGAAGGTGCACCTATTCGACCGTACCACCCGCGAATTGACCTACCTTCTGTCAGATTATCCCATCTTAGATGACCTTAGTCTCGCCTCACGACATCCCTTTACAGTCATCACCCGTGATAGCCTCTCCCTCCCTATACATGTGTATCTCCCCCCTGGCTCAGATGCCAACCAAGATGGCATACCTGATACCCCCCTCCCAACTGTCTTGTATGTGCATGGAGGGCCTTGGGTGGGGGTTGTCCATTGGAACCAGCAATTCCACTGGCGAAACTTTCAGCTCCTAACCAACCGTGGCTATGCGGTCATTAATTGTGAGTTTAGAGGGGGTACTGGACTCGGACGTGAATACGTGGAAAAGTCGATTAAGACATGGGGAAGTAATATGACCCATGATAAAACAGATATTGCTCAATGGGCTGTGCATCAAGGCATTGCTCAAAAAGGGAAGGTAGGTATATGGGGATGGTCTTATGGAGGATATGCTGCAATGGCAGGCATCGCTTTTGCCCCCGAAACGTATGCCTGTGCGGTAGCCATGTATGGCATCTCAGACCTAGAATCTTTCGGCAAAATACCCTTCACTAATACAGATTTCTGGAAACGTATGGTAGGAGATGCCTATGACTCTACTGAGGCCAAAATGCTTGCCCAATATTCGCCCATCAATTATATAAACGAGATCAAAGCTCCCCTTCTCCTCACTACAGGTAGTAAAGATGAGCGTGTTCCACAAGAGCAAATGGATCAGATGGCAAAAGCAATGGAAGAAGCAGGAAAAGACGTGATTTACTTCTACTACCCTGAAGAGGTTCATGATTACCGCGACCCTAATAGTTGGATTTCTTTTTGGGCAATCACCGAACAGTTCTTGCAAGATTACATAGGAGGAAAGGCACAACCTATACAAGGTGACTTCGAGAAGGGCAACACTGTAACTGTTATAGGTGAGCCCTATATTCCAACAACCAAGTGAGACTAAGCTCCAATGATCATCGTATCGGGGATATGATCATTCCCCCACTTAGCAATACTCAACAGAATAGGCGCAAGACTTTTGCCCTTTTCTGTGAGCTCATAGTGAATAACCAGTTTATTTGAACTACTACGTGTTTTTATAAGAACTCCGTTCGAAACCAAAAGCCGTAGTCGATCTGCGAGGATATTTGTTGAAATACCTTCCCGAGAGCTTATAAACTCTTTGTATTGTTTTTTTCCTCTAAACGCAATATCACGAATAATCAATAGAGTCCACTTATCCCCAAATATTTCCAACCAACATGATAGGGGACAATTTGAACGTTTTTTTAACATTTTCTGTATTTGTTTGCTTGTAAATCAAAAGTATAATGTATATTTACTTGCAAAGCACAAGTTATACATACATATTAAAGATGCGTACGTACCATCAATATACATATATACAAGGTATTATTCTAATGTTCTTTTTACACACAAGAAATTATGTACCATTTTCAACATAGAAGGTAAGCATCTAAGTGTCTTAACATATGCGCTTAGTAAGTAAAATAGACATTGAAGCAAAACTATTACTTTAGCTAGAACACCCTAATATTAGATCGGCCCAACTAAACAATCATACTTGGAAAAGCATACTGGAATAAGACAGACATTCCATGCTTCCAAGTTCGGATTCCTACATAAATCCGAGTAACAATCAAATGCGAAGGGGGGAGTGTCCCCCCATTTTTATCCCCTATCCCCTTAGCTTCCCTCTCCTATTAGCTCATCTGAGTTACTATACTAAGGCTTGCTACCTAGTTATTGGTATAATATATTTTCCTTCTTGCTATCATGGGCTCATAGATTCAATTTTTGGCTCTCCTTCTTCCCTTGAATCTTGCCCAAGTCTTACTAACTTGTAGCCTTAAAATCAAAACAAACTATGGCTCAAAACCGCCTATTCCTACTAGATGCATTGGCTCTTTTATATCGTGCCCATTTTGCCTTTATCAAAAATCCTCGAATCAACTCCCAAGGGTTCAATACTTCTGCCATATTCGGCTTCACCAACACCCTATTAGAGATTATCACCAAGGAAAACCCCTCCCATTTGGCGGTTGTATTTGACACTTCAGCTCCAACTTTTCGTCATAAGGAATATCCTCCCTATAAAGCCAACCGAGAAGCAATGCCTGAAGCTCTCTCCAAGGCTATCCCTGTCACCATTAAATTGCTAAAAGCCCTTAATATTGCCACTTTATCGTTAGACGGATATGAGGCAGATGATATCATTGGAACAATCTCAAAACAAGCTCCTGCAAACGATTACCATGTCTTCATGGTAACTCCAGATAAGGATTATGCACAATTGGTGAAGGAGAATGTCTTTATGTTCAAGCCTCCACGCAAACAAAGTGCATCTTATGAGGTATTGGGCATCCAACAAGTTGTAGACAAGTTCGGCTTTGAACCTAAGTATATCATAGACTTTCTCGCTCTAAAAGGAGATAGTGTGGACAATATTCCTGGGGTTCCAAAGATTGGCGACAAAACGGCCTTGTCGCTCATCACGGAGTTTGGCCATCTTGAGAACATACTTGAGAATATAGAGAATATCAAACGGAAAGCGGTCAAGAAAACCTTGACAGAACATGCAGAACAAGGGAAACTCTCTAAACGATTGGCAACCATCTTCACAGAGGTACCCATCGAATACTCTTGGGAGGATCTTAAGGTCACGACAGCGGATCTGGAAGCTCTAATGCCTCTATTGCAAGAACTAGAGTTTCGGAACACCTCCCGTCGTATTCTCAATAGTAAGCTCAATCCTGTTATTCAAGCTAAGCCCACCTCAAAGGATTTGTTCGGAAACCCCATCAATCCAGAACCTCCAATCCTCAAAATTGAATCTCCCTACAAAACCCTTGAGGACATTCCCCACCAATACCACCTCCTCCAAACTCCTGAAGCGCGTGCCCAGCTCATCCTTCGAATCAAAGAAAAGGGCTACTTCTGCTTTGACACCGAAACCACGTCCTTAGATCCCCTTAGAGCAGATTTAGTCGGGATTTCTCTCGCGATAGAGCCCCATGAGGCCTTTTTCATCCATTTCCCCTACAATAAACCTGAAGTAAAAGAGCAGCTTCTTGCCGAATTGACTCCTATATTCACAGATACGAATATTGCCAAAATCGGCCAGAACCTTAAATACGATTGCCTTGTCCTACACACACAAGGCCTAGCAGTTGAAGGCCAATTGTTCGATACCATGATAGCCCATTATGTATTGGAGCCTTCTGGCAAACACGGAATGGATGCAATGGCGCAAAAGTACCTCAAGTACCAAACGATCTCTATCGAATCCCTCATTGGCAAAAAAGGGAAAAAGCAGAAGACTATGCGGTCCGTTCCTCTTGATAAGATTGTTCCCTATGCCTGTGAAGATGCTGATATTACCCTCCAATTATATCATTACCTATCTCCCAAGGTCAAGGATAATAAGGTATTTGAAGAGATTGACGCTCCACTTGTCCCTGTATTGACCGCAATGGAAGTAGAAGGAATCAATCTCGATAGTAAAGCACTGGGTGCCTATTCCATTGAATTGGGCAAGCTTCTGACAGGGTTAGAGGCTGATATTCATAAACTCGCAGGAGAGGAATTCAATGTAAATTCCCCCCGTCAATTGGGAGAGATTATCTTCGGAAAATTGAAGCTGGCCAAAGGCAAGAAAACCAAATCAGGTCAATTTTCTACTAATGAACGTATCCTGACAAACCTAGCTTCAAAGCATGATCTTCCTGCCAAGGTACTCGAATATCGAAGCTATAAGAAGCTGAAGTCTACCTATGTAGATGCCCTACCTCAACTTGTCAATCCTGACACCCAACGTATCCATTCTTCCTTTAATCAGACAGTTGCAGTTACAGGTCGTTTAAGTTCAACAGACCCCAATCTCCAGAATATTCCTATTCGGAAGTCGGAAGGGCGTGAAGTACGCAAAGGTTTTATCCCTCGAAACGAGAACTTCAAGCTCCTATCCGCCGACTATTCCCAAGTGGAACTTCGAATCATGGCTGCCCTCAGCAAGGAGCCCAATATGATTAAAGACTTCCAAGCTAAGTTGGATATCCATAGTGCTACTGCGGCACGTGTATTTGGCGTGAGTATGGAAGAAGTAGATTCGGAGATGCGTGCCAAAGCAAAAATGGTCAATTTCGGAATCATCTACGGCATCTCAGCTTTTGGCCTTGCCCAAAGATTAAAGATTAGTCCCAAGGAAGGGAAGGCCATCATTGAAGCATATTTCGAGAAATATCCTGGCATTAAGGCCTATATGGATCAATGTGTAACAGAAGCGCGCGAAAAAGGATGCACTGAAACTCTATTTGGAAGGAAGCGTTATCTGCCCGAAATCAATTCACGTAATGCAACCATTCGTGGATACGCCGAACGAAACGCTATTAATTCCCCTATCCAAGGAACCGCTGCCGATATCATTAAGCTAGCCATGATTCGCATACACAAACGAATGGCTCCCTTAAATCTCCAATCTAAAATGCTCTTACAGGTACATGATGAATTGGTGTTTGATGTACATAAGGACGAGATTGAGCTTATGAAACAATTGGTAGAAGAAGAAATGGTAGCAGCTGTTGAACTCTCTGTTCCAATGGAGGTTTCTATGGGTATAGGAACAAACTGGCTCGAAGCCCATTAAGCCCCATCATAGACATTAGCTGACATACTGTACACATTCCTGCAAATATGACAGCATCATAATGTTATGGCAATACCATTGCCATAAACCCTACAGCTATGCGAAATTCCCAACGCTGGCTCCCTAACGATTTAATTGAAATAGCGAATAGCATGGACGATATCTTGACAACAAACCCAAACCTCGAACAAGGGCAGATCTCCGTTAATACGGAAGACATTTTTCCGATTATAAAAAAATCCCTCTACTCTGACCACGAAATATTCCTAAGAGAGCTCATTGCCAATGCCATTGATGCAACGCAAAAGTTGAAATACCTCTCTTCTATGGGTACTTTCCAAGGGGAACTTGGCGAATTGAAAATCTCGGTCGCAATTGATGAAGAAGCAAAAACAATTACCATCTCTGATAGAGGGCTTGGTATGACCGCAGATGAAGTCAAGAAATACATCAACCAAGTGGCATTCTCTGGTGCCGCCGAATTCCTTGAGAAGTTCAAAGACATCAAAGAGCAAAACGAAATCATTGGAAAGTTTGGACTAGGATTCTACTCTGCCTTCATGGTGTCCGAAAAAGTAGAAATCGTCAGTCGATCTTACCAAGAAGGTGCTGAAGCTGTTAGATGGACTTGCGACGGTACCACTACCTATACCCTCGAAGCAACAGAAAAGGAAAACCGTGGTACGGATGTCATCCTTCACATTGAGCCAGATTCCGTAGAGTTTCTTCAAAAAGCACGTATCCAAGGCATCCTCGACAAGTATTGCAAGTTCCTTCCTATCGAAATCGAATTTGATGAGAAGGTGGTAAATGCGACGGAGCCTCTTTGGAAAAAAACGCCCGCATCCCTAGAAGATAAAGACTATAAGGAATTCTTCAAGGAATTGTATCCAATGGCAGAAGAGCCGCTTTTCTGGATTCACCTAAATGTAGACTATCCTTTCAACCTAACAGGAATCCTTTTCTTCCCCAAAATTCAGAAGAATATAGATCCCTCTCGTAGCAATATCCAATTGTACTCTCGCCAAGTATTCATTACAGATGAAGTAAAAGATATTGTTCCAGATTATTTGATGCTTCTACAAGGGGTAATTGATTCTCCAGATATTCCTTTGAATGTTTCTCGTAGTTACCTTCAAAGCGATTCAAATGTCAAGAAAATCAGTAGCTATATCACGAGAAAGGTAGCAGGAAAGCTAAAGGAAATCTTCTTTGATGACCGTAAGTTGTATGAAGAGAAGTGGAAGGATATTGCCCTATTCGTGAAATACGGAATGGTGACTGATGACAAGTTTGCTGATCGTGTAAAGACCTTCTATTTGCTCCAAAATACAGAGGGAAGCTTCTTTACAGGAGAGGAATACGATGAGAAAATCAAAGAAACTCAGACCGACAAAGAGGGCAATCTTGTTTACCTATATACTACCAACCCTGGAGAACAAGACCTATTCATCCGTACCGCACAAGCAGGTGGATACGATGTCCTACACATGACAGATATCATTGACAGTCATTTCATCTATTACCTAGAAAGAAACGGAGAGAAGAAGCGATGGGCACGAGTAGATTCTGACACCATTGATAACCTCATTCCAAAAGAGGTAGATGCGGAAAAGGAAGATGATGGGCAAACGGTCTTGACAGAAGAACAAGAAACTAAGCTATCTGCTATCTTCGAATCTGCTGCTGAAGGACAAGCAAACTTAGCTTTTCAGCCTCAAACAGTGGGTGCAGAGCAGCTCCCTGTAATTATCATTCGCCCTGAGTTTATGCGTAGAATGAAGGAGATGTCCGAAACAGGCGGAGGCGGAGGAATGTTCGGCTTCAATATGGGCGAGCAAGTAAAAGTAGTCCTCAATACAGATCATGCACTCATCCAAAAAGTAATTGAGCACGAGGAAACATCCGCGAAGAAACTCGCAAGCCAATTGCTTGACCTCGCACTATTGTCTCAACAAATGCTTAAAGGGGAAGCCTTAACCGCTTTCATCCATAGAAGTGTAAATATGCTAGGTCAAGAATAAAATACCACTACCCCAATCATATATAAATAAAGGAAGGGAGATGCAGTAGCATCTCCCTTTTTTTACATTCAAACATCTTAAAAAATCATCATCCATTTCTTTAACTCGCTAATGCGAAGGGGAATGATGTCGAGTTGTGATAAGTTGTATACCGTACGCTTTCTCCATTGGAAATTCTCTGTCCTGCAGCACAGATTTTGCGCGTAGACTCCCAAATCGTTTTTGCCATATCTATGACCTCTTGCGTCTGCTTATTGCCCGAAAAACGGTTAAGCTTTTGTTCGAAGTCCTCACATAATTGGGCTAACCACACAATAAAATCCGCATTTACACCGTGCTTGGTCATTTCTGCCAAATCGATTGCCGCATTGAGCATTTTCTCGTTGCAAAGAGCTAACAGCTCTTCGAACTCATTGGTCTGGGAAACTGTTGTTAACTGCATAGGTATAATTGTTTAAAAAGGTGCGTATCCAAAAAAAAAGAGCTTCATCCAGTTTTTTGGATGAAGCCCCCTCAGATTAATCGTTATATTTTTTATGATTTTTCAGCCTCTCTACACGTGCTCCATCCTAGCTGATTGGGGGCGACCATATGGCGCTTCCAATTGCCCTGAATAGGATTAAAACAATATGTAGATGTGACTAATCTCATTTGAATTCTTGTTCAATTCTTTCGTTTCATTTGCAATATAGCACTTTCTGATATAAACGCAAGAACTTTTCATAAAAAATTACTTATCTATTGAAAATATAATAACTCTCCTCTAAATCTAACGCCTCACTCCTAATATACAATATTCTGCGAATTTTCGCTCATAATGATAGAAAAAACCTACTTTTGTCGAAAAACACGACACTAGGAAGAACGAACTTTTCGGCCAATAACTTCGACTCGATCCGAAAATATTTGGAGATGCTCTGTGATAAGTGAATCAGTGGTTTTCCATTCTACCACCATCTCCAATGCTTTGTCTCCCTCCACCACCATTAACAATTCCATATTGGAAAGCTTTGCTTCTAGCTCTGCTTCAGTATGGCGATCTGCATCATAATGGTAGAATTGAACGCCATCTTTCAGCACAAAAGCGAGGCTCATCATAGGCGGTTTATCGCCTCTCTCCCACTCTATCGCATATACCAAACGACTAGTATCAATTTGGGCAATACCCCAGCAGTTTGTGATAGGTAGCCCAGCTGCTGTTTTTTTAATCTGCCCAATAAAGCGATCGTCACATGCCATTTCTCTAAGATCCCCTATCGTATACCAACGTTTGTTTACTAAATAAGGACTCGCAAGCAATAAGGCACTGTGGCGGGTATCTACCACTCCTTCTTGTACCACATAACGATGTTGTGGCTTCTCTTCACCTTTAGCCTCTTCTTGTCCTTTATATATAGTAGGGAGCATAGCCCCTGTTTTTGCTAACGTTCGGATATAGCCTCCAGCAGATTCAACCTCATCATATACACTATAGAGGGTTTTCCCATCTTGGGTGCTGTAAGCAAATAATATAGGGCCTTGGATTTCATCCTTTAAAGATGGAATCTCCATAACAGCTGCTTTTAGGGGAGGCGTTTCTGTTTCTAAAGCGCTTGTTTGCTCTTCATTAGCTTCTCCACATCCAGAAAAAGAAGTCATCAGAAACAAACTCCCAGACAAGCATATCATCAATAGATAAACACGTTTAAGAGCAATAATGTTGTACATAATTGGTATTTTCTACTCCTTGACAATGGAATATGTACCTTCTACATTCCCTGCTCGCAAGCGTAACATATAAATCCCCTTACTGTATCCTTCCATAGAAATCGTTAGGGTCGAATTTCCTTTTGTGACCCAAACCTTATCTGTTTGGAGTAATTTGCCCGAGATATCCAGCAACTCCCAATCCATATATTCCCCGATTCCTTCGCCTATAGAAACAGTAAACATATCCTGTACAGGATTCGGATATACCTTTACCGAATACTTCTCTTCCAATTCCTCAATGCTCGTTACCCCACAATTTTCTTGATAAGTAATCTCACTATCTGAGACCAAATGCCCATTAAAAGTAGTGATTGCATTGGCATCCCCTTTTAGGTAATGTGCCAAGAAAGGAATGATATACCGAAACATAGTATTATGTTGATCAGCATAGTCAATGGTACCACTACAAAGAAGCTCTGCAATATCACATAGCTCGTTATTCGCAAACTTACAATGTGAACCTCCTGTAATCTCTATATAAGTCTTACAATTTGATCCTAAGCCTTGATACAAAGGAATCTGATGGTCAGCAGGCGAGGCAATACAATCGTCTGATCCCGCCAATACAAGCGCAGGAATCGTTATGCTAGCTCCTGCCTCCACAGCCGAAGGGCTGGTTTCTGCGGGCGCAAGCGTAACCATACAATCAATACTAGACGAATAAGAAGCAGCCAAGAAACTTGCCCCTCCCCCCATCGAATACCCCATTACTCCAGCCGTACTTCCTACAGTTCCTTCGAAAAGACTCCCTGCCGTTTGTCCTTCATTCTTTATGGCATCAATAGCAAAGGCAAAATCCAACCCAAAATCCTCATGGCTAGGAGAGAAGCCCGTTTCTGTATTCAAAAATGCTACGATGTAGCCATAAGGCACCAAAGAATCCGCGATATAAATATTGTCGACATAACTCTGGATAAAGCCATGGCCAAATGATAAAACAGGATGGTTAGATCCTGCCACAGGAACATCCTCTCCAGCTGTTGTAGCAGGATAGTAGATTTCCACAGGAATCTCCCGTGTATCTCTATTGTCATCTATAAAGGTCATACTGGTATGCCCAACTTCGAATCCTTGTGCATAGAGCATTGAGCCTAGCACGCATAAAAACAAGAAAGTAATCAGTTGTCTCATAAGTAATACTATTTATAAAGATCCTCAAAAGCTTGATAATAAAACCAATTTACAACATTTTATGTTTGTAGGAACCCATTAAAGTCCACACCTTATACTACCAACATACTTGAATTATTTCCCCCAAATATTTCTACTTATTCATTAGAATAACAAAGCATGAAAATATCACTACTTTACAGACCACTCGTAGCACATTGTAATCAGTAAAATATATATCATATAACATTTTCATGTCTCATTTATAAACATTTATTCACCTTGCATTCTGGGTCATTACATCTTATTCTAAGAGTACATATTTCTCCGCACCTCTACCTATAAAAGTAGGAAAATAGCTTTTTTTCGCATGTTTAGCCCACCTTTTCCCCATTGTTTCCGATTATCAAATAGAACACCACATTACCACCAAGCCCTAACCTATACATTTGCTCAAGTCATGACACTTTTTTCTGAATCTATCAGAGAATAGATGTGCATGACGACCTTTTTACCATATATCCAACGAAACCATTTCAGCTAGGGAAACAAAACCAAGTGGGCTGTATAACAGCTCCATGCTCCAGTGATAACTATAAAAGAAACCTAATTCGTTTACGTGACTTCATACTAAATGCCTGAATAGGATGCACAACAACTGGGATCTACTCTACAGGCCAAGCAAGTCCGAAACCCCTAATCGAGGAATCGCACTACACTGCCAGATGCAAACTCATTTTCGATTACACTCAGAAGCAAATTAGACGTAAATATCCTAAGTATTTTTTCAGGCTTGACGTGAGCGGGGCATCTTACCTAAACGGATGTCCCTTTTTTTCTATATATAACTCAAATATAATATCCCTTAGTTACTTCAGGGATGAGCCCTTGTGCTGCTATTTTATTATAGATCTCAAGACACACCCAAGCATCCGTTGCTGCGTACCGAATTTGTTTCTGGGTCAATTCCGATTTTGCCCAATTCGTTGTTTGTTGCCCCTTAGATATACGACCATGGAGAAAAATTCCTGCAAGGTTCCGAACCCCCTCATGTTCAATTCCTAATACAGATGCCAAACGGTTCAACTCCGCCACAGAATTGGGAGCAAACCCTCGCATGCCTTGCAGCTTCTTTACATCATCCCGTATGCTTATCCCCACCTTCAATACAGAACGATCTTCAAAGATTGCGCTCAATACGCTCGGGAAACCTGTTTTTTGTAACTGAATCAAATAGACACGCTCCTGCGTTGCCAATTGGAGGAGAGCCAATGGATACTGACGGTAACGAGAAAAGCTAGGACGAGCTTCTGTATCAAAGCCCAATAAGGATTGGGTTCGAAGGTCATCTAAAGCGTTATCCAATTCAACCTCATCTCGAACAATCACCACCTCTCCCTCATATCGAAGGAGGGGAAGTGACCGAATTTCATCTTTCGTTATTCGCTTTTGAAATATCATGACCAATAATTGCGCGTTACAGCTTTTAAAGTTACGACACATTTCCCACATATTCCAGCCTTCCCAACGGATTACAACAATTCTTGCCCCACATTCTTCTCCTTAGCTCGTAGGCGGAGGAGGAACAATTGGGGGTGTAGGGGGTACTACTGGAGGGGTTGGGGGTGTTGGAGGCGGGGGCGGAGGCGGAGTATTATTACTTGGTGGAACAACTGGGGGCGAGCTGGGCTCAGTAGAGGTATGTGTATGGGTAGTATCGGGCTCAGCAGGTTCTTTATACCGAATCAATCCATATGTCATCACCCCACTCGAAACCAAAATGGTAAATAGCAAAATACCAGGCTTAAAGGCCTCCGTCTGCATATATTCAGGAATTGAGTAAAATAGTAAGACAGTAATCAACCCCCTTGGAGCAATCAATAATTCGGGCAGGTAATCCCGCCCCAAAAAGGTGCGTAGCCCGACAAAGCGCAGCCCATATATCCCAAATAGAGCAATAATAGAAATGATAAATACCATAGGGTGAAACAGGTCACTTAACACTACCGACATACCAAATGCCACAAAGAAGAAGGTTCGCACAATAAAGGAGGCCTCCAGAGTAAGCATCCTAAAGTCTCGCAGAATCCCCGCAAAATCATCATCATTCACCCATTGTTTCAGCCATTGCCCTCTAAAGAACACATCCTTATTATTTAGCATCAGTCCAAAGATGAGCACAGGTAAAAGTGCTGACAAATGAATGAGTTTCCCTGCGGCATATAATGCCATAATAATTGCAATGAGAAGCGAGATTCGGACATGAGAATGCAGAGAGTGAAACACAATAATCAGGACATAATTGATTGCCATTCCAATGGCAATGGTCAAGGTAATATTCCCAATGGCATCAATGCAAATCCCTAAAATCCCATCTGTTTCTCCTTTTGCGACATCCAATAGGAGGAAAAAGAAAACAATCCCGAATATATCTGAAAAGGCTGATTCGAAAATCAGAAACTCTTTTTTCACTTTACGCAATTTCTGCACACTCGGGATAATGATGGCACTACTCATAACTGCCAAAGGCGTAGCATAGAATAAGGCCTTAAGGAAATCATCCAATCCCAATAGCACAAACACAAAAGTAGCGATAAAAAAGGCTGTGAGTAGCAGCAAGATAAGTGATAAGACCGCTGACTTCCATAAAATGGAAAAGTTCTCCTTTGTCAAATGTAAATCTAAAGAAGCCTCTAGAACAATCAATATTACACCCGCAATTCCTAGCACCTCCAAGGAAGGCATAATAGACTCACTCTCAACGGGATAAAAGATATTAGCTCCAATACCCAATAGCATCAACATCAAGACACTCGGCACATTTGTCCGATCAGAAATCATATTAAAGGCATACGATAATATGATGACAATCCCTGCTCCTAATATCAGATAATATTGTTCCATCTATTATTTTCTTTATTAATGATTTACAAAATTCAGTTTTTTCATGTAGGATTTTTCCATGAAACTTGAGCAATTATTAGCGAATTTACCCTTTTTCTTTTTATTTAGATAAACGGGAATCACTAGTCCTTCGCTTACAGGTTGTTTTATGTTAAGCTTTTTTGCAAATTAATGTAGATTTCCGTGGCGTATTTATCACGGAAAGAATACCACAAACTCTTATGAAAGCATATAGTTGTGCATGCCTTACCATATTGTTATTATCCTGTTCATTATATGCTCAGAAGCCAGAGAGCCTTCTCAACCACTATCGGTCTGAATGGAATCAACTCTCCCGTGGCGAAGAAGAAGCCCCCCGTATAGATACCCTTTTCGATGTTGGATTCTATCACCTCGACGTAGAAATAAACGTAAATACCCCCTACATACAAGGCAATGTCAGCTATAAAGTCAATGTTGGCGTAAGCGAACTCGAAGAAATCTGGTTGGATCTTCACCACGCACTCAATATCGATAGCATTGCAGGCGATTGCTCGGGCTTTCAAATTGATAAGTATAGAGATAAAGTCCGTATACAACTTGACCGTGAATATACCCGAGGCGAAACCGTAGAGTTTCAAGTATTCTACAGAGGAGCACCCGAAATGCCTGGAGGCTACAAAGGCCTAAGATACGAATTACATGCCGAAAATGAACCCGTTATTGCGTCTTTATCTACTCCCTTTTTGGCGCATTACTGGTGGCCCTGCAAAGACGGCCCTCAAGACAAAGCAGATTCGGTCTTTATCGACATTACCATCCCTGATACCACAATTAATGGGGTGAAGCTAATGGCTGTATCAAACGGTACACTAGAGAAGATTATTCGGAAGAAAGGCAAGAAGACCTTTCTCTGGCGACATAGATACCCCATTACACCCTACTATGTCATGATGGCCATCTCTAACTATAAGCATTTCAAGCAAAACTTTACGGGTTCCAATGGCGAGAACTTTCCCATTGACTATTACGTCTTCCAAGACCATCTTGATGAAGCAGAGAAGGGAGTTGAGGATATGCCAGAAGTCATGAAATGCTTCTCTGACCTATTTGGCCCCTACCCTTTCCGAACCGAAAAATATGGAATGACCCAACTAGGGTTTTATAGTGGCATTGAAAACCAAACCAATACCGTCATCAATAAGATGTCTGAAGATTGGTTTGATGTATCTGTGCATGAATTGGCGCATGCTTGGTTTGGGGAGATGATTACCTGCAAGAATTGGCATCATGCATGGCTAAATGAAGGCTTCGCAACCTATGCAGAAGCCCTTTGGAAGGAGTACAAGGATGGAGACGAAGCCTACCATAAAGACATGGTACATAATGAATACTACCGTGGCGGAACCCTCTACTTGCCTGATGACACAGATCCCTTCCGAATATTCACCTCTATCATCTATCAGAAAGGAGCCTATACCCTTCATATGCTTCGGAAGGTGGTAGGAGACGAGCAGTTTTTTAAAATCCTAAAAACGTATGCCCAAAGCCATAAGTTCATGTATGGGCATGCAACTACTGAAGATTTCCAACGAATATGTGAAGATGTTTCAGGACAAGAATTGGACTATTTCTTTGAACAATGGGTATACGACGAATACTATCCTATCTATAGATATGGATACCATCAATTCGAATCCAACAAAGCTCTACTGGTCATCTACCAAATACAAGGGAAAAAAGGACGTAGGCCGATTTTTAAGATGCCTGTAGACTTCCTCTTCACTTTTGAAGATGGATCAGATACCTTGATCAATGTTTGGACGAATAGACAAAGCGTCCATAAAATGATTCCTCTAGGTAAAAAGATTAAAAGCATTACCTTAGATCCCGACTTTTGGGTGTTGAAACAATCAGAAAGAGTAGGTTTGGATGAATATACCATCCGAAATGCACAATTCAAGGAGTCCGTTTCGTTATACAATAGCCCTAGTACCCAAGAGCTAATCCTCGAAATTGGAGGCCCTACCTATCCTCCTACTGAAATTCAGCTCATAAACCTAGAAGGGAAAGCCATATTCCAAAACAAACTTCAATACCAAAGCGGAACTTACTACCAACGTTTTGACCTCAGAAATTATAGAAAGGGAATCTATTTTTTAAGAATTCGGAGCAAAGTCGGTCAAATCGTTAAAAAGATATTGATTGAATAACCGAATATCCCCTAAACACAGAATTTGAACACCGAAACACATGAAGCAGTATCTCTTACTCCTCATCTGGGTACTCTATATACCCGTTGCCCTTTTCGCTCAAGGAAGAAACAAACCCAATTATGACCTCGACTACGACCAACAGCTCATGTATCTCATGGAAACAGGAGCTAAGGCCAAGGCATTGTTCGAAAAAGCCAATGCAGCCTATGACCAAGGCGATTACCAAGTGGCTATTGATCACTACAGCCAAGTCATTGAACTCGTGCCTGATGCACCCCTAGCATATAATAACCGTGCAACAGCCTTCTCCCAACTTGAAAAGTATGAAAGAGCCTTTCAAGACTATGAAAATGCCATTCAATTAGAGCCAGAGCAAGCCATTTATTATAGCAATAGAGGCGTCGTTAAGTCGCAAATAGGCGATAAAAAAGGGGCGATGGAAGATTGTAAGCTTGCTCTAGAGATGGATCCAGAATCTCCTGCCTTATACAACAACCTAGGCGTAGCATACTCCTACCTCGAACAACACCAAAAGGCAGTTGAGATGCTAACCAAGGCTTCCCGCATGGAATCCAAAAGCCCCATTCTCTATACCAATCTAGGCATTATGAAGGTTAAGGCAGGCGACTATAAAGGAGCCGTCGCGACCCTCAATAGAGCAGTAAGGCTCGATACAAAATATGAAAACGCTTGGAGTGTAAAGGGATTCGCCAATACAGAGATTGGTGCATATGACCAAGCAATCAAAGACTATACACGGGCTATCGGTTTAGATAGAAAACGCCGTTACCCTGAAAACTACCTCAATCGAGGATTCGCCAAGTTCAAAGCAGGCGATACACAAGCAGCTTTGGCAGATCTCAATCGAGCCGTTGCCCTAGATCCTGAGAATGGCAATGTTTATAGCAATAGAGGAAGCATACAACTCGAATTAGGCAGATACCCTCAAGCCGAAAAGGACTTTAAGGAGGCCATTAAGCTAGGGGCAGAAGATCCGAACTTGTTCAATAACCTTGGCTATGTATACCTCAAACAAAACCAAAACGACAAAGCTGCCAAATACTTCGAGAAAGCCACTGCCGAAAATCCCAATGACCCAACAGCTAACCTCAACCTAGGGGTGCTCTTCATCCAATTAGAGAAATACGAGAAAGCGGTTGAGTATCTATCCAAGGCAATTGACCTGAATAGAAAAGACGCCAGTGCAAATGCTTTCGTAACCCGCGCCAATGCCTATATCCGCCTTGAACAATATGATAAGGCAATGGAAGACTTGACTACTGCTATTGAAATGGAGCCCAAGAATGCCCAAACCCTCTATACCCGAGGAATTACCTACTACCATCAAAAAAATTTCGAGGCGGCCTTAGCCGACTTCAATAAGTGCCTCAAGCATGATAATGAATACCACGAAGCCTTAGCTGCTCGTGCCAATACCAAAATCGGGCTTGAACAATTCAAAGGGGCATTATTCGACTTTGATGCTGCCATTAAGCTTGATTCGAAGAATGCGAATTATTACTATGGGAGAGGCATTGCTCAAGCATACCTCAATAACTTAAAGGAAGCAAGAGCAGACCTGAATAGAGCAGCCAAGATGGCTCCAGAACTTGAACCAGCAGTTTCACAAACACTTCAACAATTAGGCGGCCGATAGCAAACCCCTCCAATACGCGAGACCTATGAAGAAAATACAACTCCCTGATACACTCGTCATTATCTCAGCGATTTTGCTCCTTTTCCTCCTACTCACATGGATTATTCCTGCAGGAGAATTCGAGCGAGAAAAACTAGAGAGCGGCCGAGAGGTCATTGTACAAGGCTCTTATCACCGAGTAGAGCAAGCTCCCCAAGGGATTAAATCTCTCTTTACTGCACCCCTGAGAGGGTTTGCTGGTAAGGCGAGTATCATTGGTTTCATCCTGTTTGTTGGAGGAGCCTTCTCGGTTGTAAATCGGACGGGAGCCATTCGGGCAGGTCTCCATAGTATTGTTCGTTTCTGCCATCGAAAGCCCCAATATAAAGGCATTGTCATTCCGATTATCATGACCATGTTCTCTATTTGTGGAGCGACATTTGGCATGAGTGAAGAAACCCTCGTCTTTATCCTCGTCACTATCCCGTTAGCCTTATCCTTAGGCTATGATGCAATTGTAGGGGTTGCCATCCCTTTTGTGGGAGCAGGAATGGGCTTCGCAGGCGCATTTCTCAATCCCTTTACGGTACAAATTGCCCAAGGAATCGCGGGTATTCCTCTCCTAAGCGGCTGGGAATACCGCCTCATTGTATGGGCAATTTTCACCTTCATTGGGATTGTATATGTTATGAGCTATGCCAAACGGATTGAAAAGAATCCTGATTCAAGTGCTGTTGCAGGCATATCAACCCGTGTCATTGAACCCAGTAAATATGGCTCGCAAGAAGATCGCCTTACCATGCGTCGCAAAATCATCCTGTTGGCATTCGGTGCAGCCATTGTATTACTCATCATTGGAGCCTCTTTCTGGGGGTGGTATATCCAAGAGATTACAGGTCTATTCATTGGCTTAGCTATATTTTCCGCTCTTACATATGGCCTATCCATCAATAATACCGTTCGATCCTTCTACGATGGAGCAAGTGACCTCATTGCCGCAGGAATGATTGTGGCCATGTCTCATGCTATACTTGAGGTAGCAACAGAAGGGAAAATCATTGACTCCATTCTATATGGCATTTCTAATGCGGCTGCGGGCTTACACCCTGCCATATCCGTTGAGGTCATGTTTTGGGTTCAGAGCTTAATCAATTTCTTTGTTCCATCAGGATCAGGCCAAGCAGCCCTTACCATGCCTATTATGGCTCCCCTAGGGGAAACCCTCGGATTACAGGCTCAGGTTACGGTATTGGCCTACCAATTCGGCGATGGCCTATCCAATCTCATCATCCCTACCAGTTATGTTACTATGGGAATCCTAGCCATTGCCAAAATCCCATATGAGAAATGGCTCAAATGGTCATTGCCCCTCATGATCATTCTTTTCCTAACAGCAATGTTGTTACTCCTTCCTCCCGTACTATTATTTGAATATCAGTAGCCCTACTGGCTATTTTCCTGAGAAAGGTTTATCATTTGAGTGTTTTGTATACCTTGCGCGGCGTGCAAGGTATGCAAGACACTTGTCTGGTAACCCTTGCGCGGTGTGCAAGGTATGCAAGACACTTGTCTGGTAAACCCTCCGCGGCGTGCAAGGTATGCAAGACACTTGTCTGGTAACCCTTGCGCGGCGTGCAAGGTATGCAAAACACTTGTCTGATAAACCCTCCACGGCGCGCAAGGTATGCAAGACACTTGTCCTAAATTGCCTATTTTTGAAACAAGCAGCACTATCTTTTCTTTGACACATTAAACCTCGTCAAACAATACAAGTCTATTCAGAGACTTTCCCTCATTTATTTAATTCCGTCTAAACACAGAAATCGTATGAAACATCTCTCAAAGGTTTTGGTTTTCCTTTTCCTAATCCCTCTTACCCTCCCCTCAATTGCACAAACAGATCCCGCAACCCCCAACATCCTCTTAATCATTGCAGACGATGTTGGCCTTGACCCCATTCCTAATTATCCTCCTTTCGCTGAAAAAGCCAATATGCCGCATCTGCAAGATTGGATTCAATCGGGTATCACTTTCGACAATGTATGGTCAGCCCCTGTATGTTCCCCTACCCGAGCGACTATCCTCACAGGTAAATATGGGCGCGAAACAGGAGTGCTTGACGTGACACTTACAGGCAGAATCCGAGAAACAGAAACCTCCCTTCATTCCTATATTGACCAAACATCAGGAGGCGTTTACAATAGCTCAATCATTGGCAAATGGCACCTTGGTGCAGGAGGCGCAACCCAAGATTATCCCGCCCGATTAGGGATTCCCTATTATGCTGGGATGCTTGCAGGAGCAACTGACGATTATTTCGATTGGCCTCTTAATAGCGATGGGTATACACGAGACACAACTAGCTACATCACAAGCACCTTTACAGATTTAGCCATCGATTGGATAAACCAACAAAACCAACCTTGGTTCTGTTGGCTCGCCTATACAGTGCCCCACACCCCCATTCACCTCCCTCCTCTTCATATGCACGATCGAGATACCCTCCCCAATGATAGCGCATCGATTGACAATGATCCCCTTCCTTATTATCTCGCCATGATAGAAAGTCTCGACTATGAAATGGGAAGGCTCCTAGATAGCATGCCCCCTGCTGTAGTAGACAATACCATATTCATTTTTATTGGAGACAATGGAACCCTCCGCAGAGGAATCCAACAACCCTACCGACCTCCTACTTCTAAAGGAAGCCTATATCAGGGAGGAATAAATGTGCCTATGATTATCTCAGGACCAGGCGTCACCCGAGTCAATGAACGAGAAGATGCCCTCATCAATACTTCAGACCTATTCTCTACCATAGTCGAATTAACAGGAACCAATCTCGCATACATACATGATAGCTACAGCTTCGCCAATCTCTTGAGTGATCAATCCAATGGAACCCGTTGCGAACGCTCATGTGTATACTCAGAAGTCTTATCGGATTCAGGTTACCATAGATGGACCGCCCGAAACTACCAATACAAAATCGTTACCAATGATACCTTAGTCTACGAGTTCTATGATTTGGTTGATGATCCATATGAGAACAACGATCTCATGCTCGATACAGCCACTGTTCCTCTATCCGTAGAACAACAAACGGCATTCAATACCCTCCTGACAGGCTGTCAGTCTGAAATGGTGGGGCGAGATATATTTGAACCCAACAATGAACGATCGGAAGCCGCCCCCTTCCCGCCCTCGGGTATACATCGAAATGCCGCCGTATGTAATAGCTTCGACTTCGATTGGTATTGGTACATTCCCCAACATTCCAACGTACAAGTAAGCCTCTCCAATCTCGACTTCAATTGTGCCCTCATGCTCATTCAGGGCAATGATACGGTTTTCTCAGATCGACCAGGGCCAGAAGATGAAGTAGTAAATTCTAGCAGCATTACGCCTGGAGATACAGCCTTCATTTATGTATATGGCAAAGAAGGAGGCGGAAGCAGAGATGGGTATTCGTTGAGGGTTCTTGATAGACCTACCAGCATTGATGTAGAAAAGGATACCGAACAATCTCTCGATGCCTTACCCGAACCGATATCGCTCTACCCCAATCCAGCCCAAAATCAGCTTCATATCCGAACCCACCACTCAAACCTTGGCAAGTTGGCGTTCACCCTCTATGATGCCCAAAGTCGAATTGTTCTACAACATACATGGCAATCCGATGCCCCCTCCACTCAAACCCTTGATCTATCCTCTCTACCTGTAGGGATGTATCACTATCGAATCCATACCCCTACTCATACGATGATAGGAAATGTAATTAAAGAACAATAGATTCTCTCCCAAACATAAAAAAGCCGTTGCCCATAAGGACAACGGCTTTTCCTATATAGCTTCAGCTCAATCCTAGAAGAATCCAATTCGGCCTTGACTTCCTCCTTCCATGAGTGAATCATTGTCAGGAGCAAACTCCTTCACATCACTCAAGACAATATGATCAAGCATTTCTTCCGTACGATCATCAGCAGGCATGCTCGCAATACGCAAATGCTGGTTCTTAATGGCTTTCTCAACCACCTTCCGAACCGCACGAGCATTCCCGAAGAACTTATTACGTGTCTTATGTAGATAACGGAAATAGCCTTCCAAATGCGTCAATGCTTCTTCTTCCAATACCACCATTTCCTTATCAAACATCATTTTCGCAATCTTCACAAGATCCTCAGGGCTATAATCATTGAAGGCAAACTTACGGTCGAAACGAGACTTCAACCCTGGATTCGCTTCCAAGAATTCGTTCATATTCGTAGGGTATCCAGCCACAATCACAATCAACTCCCCTCTCAAGTCTTCCATTCGCTTCAAGATCGTTTCAATGGCTTCCTTTCCATAATCCCATCCGCCTCCTTGTGCCAAGGCATATGCCTCATCGACAAATAGAATTCCACCTCTTGCCTTCTCGATCATCTCAGCAGTCTTGATGGCTGTCTGGCCAATATAACCCGCAACCAAGCTCTGACGATCACACTCTACTACTTCCCCTCTCTCTAGAATACCTAACCCTTTGTAGATCTTACCAAGGATACGCGCCACTGTCGTCTTACCTGTTCCTGGATTCCCTGTAAAGACAGAGTGTAGAGAGAAACGGTTCAATACGTCTCGCCCAATCTCACGATAGAACTTAACGAGCTTCACCAACTCCTGAATCTCTTGCTTCACATTCGTCAAACCAATCAAGCTATTCAACTCATCTAAGCCTTCATGCAATAGCTCTTGGTTTACAGGAATATCAATCTTCTTCTTTTGCTTCTCAGCAAATACACGCTTGATATCCGCCGCTCGAATCGTAGAAAGGTCTTCCTTGGTTAATTCTTGAGGCTTTTTCTCCTTCATGATACGAAGCCCCAAATTCATTTTCGCCTCCTCCAATACAGAGTATACAAAACGCGCATTACCAAATGAAGCTCCACGGCTACGATAAGCAGCCATCAATCGCTTCGCTAGTACATTTTGTGCCTCTTCATCCAAAGAAACTTTACGCTTCTCTGCCGCAAATTGGGCGATATCCATCAGCTCTTGAGGTGCATAATCAGGGAATTGGAAGTACATACTAAAGCGCGACTTCAACCCTGGGTTCGAGTTCAAGAAGACTTCCATCTCTTTAGGGTATCCTGCAACAACAATTGCCAAATCTCCTTCTCCATCCGACATCTCCTTAATCAGCATCTCAATTACCTCTCGCCCAAAGTCTTTGGAGTCCTCACCAGATCGATATAAAGAATAGGCCTCATCAATAAACAAGATTCCGCCCCGTGCTTTATTAATGGCTTCCCGAACCTTAGGAGCTGTCTGCCCAATGTATTCCGCAACAATATCTGCACGGTCTACTGCATGTACATGCCCCTTCGACAACAATCCTAGCTTCTTGTAAATCTTACCCAAAAGCATGGCTACCGTTGTCTTACCTGTTCCTGGATTTCCTGTAAAGACTGAATGCAAATTGATTTTCCCTACTTCATCAAAGCCCATCTCCCGACGAATCTGCAGGAAGTTCAAGTATTGTGCATACTCACGTACACGTTTCTTGATACTCGTCAGACCAATCAATTCATCCAATGACTTCAAGACATCATCCAAACTTTGCTCATCTAATGTAGGCTGCTTCTTCACAGCTACCTCAGATAGCATGCCGTCATTATTCGGCTGTAGGATATTTGCATTCCCCTCTACATACTCATCTCCAACCTTGAAAGGCACAATCCCAATCAAGGTATCCATAAATACAATCTCTACCGTATAATTATCAGGATACCAGGTTCCTTTATAATTTGAACCCCAGCCTGAATCAATGGTAGTAGAATCTTTATCTCCCTTTACATTGAATACCTCCACAGTTTTTCCCTTCAGCTGCCGTGCATCATTGTAAAAGTTAAAGACTAACTCACATCGCCAATCTTTATTTAACTTGTTCTCAAATTCAAACTCTACCCAGACATAACGTGTGTCTTTTCCATTAAAGCTGGTATAATACTTTCGGCTACCTTTGGTAAGGTTCTCATTCGGCCCTTCATAGAGCTTCACAGAACTAGCAGCTAAATAAGGGTTCTCTCCCTCTTGTTGTACCTTACCTACATCATATACATAGAAACGGGTCGTACCTACGAGCTTATCATCGATAAAAGCTTTCCATAGATATTCTCCTTCTTTCCAAAATGCGCCCGCACGATCATTCCCCCAGCCTTCTCGAATGTAAACAATGTTTTGGGTCTTACTGATGCGCTCTTCCACAGGAATTTCGCCCAATAACTTCTCTCCATCATTCACCGCAAAAACCTTCAATACCACCTTCGTATCCCAATCTTCCTCATCAAACAACTTATTGTAAAATGAGAACTCTGCATATATGTACGTAGTTTCTGCGCGGTCGAATACCTTACGGTATTTTTTGGTTCCATGAGCCATCCACTCTGTGGAGGCATACACCTTTAACTCCTTAAACTTATATTGAATAAAGTCGTCGGGTTTCTTTTTAGCCATATTTCGTTTTTTATCTCTTCAGATAAGGGAGTACTAAACTCGCAAGATGCAAAAATAACGTTTCAGAACTTCCTTTCCAATTTTTTATCTGTTGTTAAATCGTCTTAATCTCAATCTTTCAAACCAATGACTAGGATTTCCCTAAGCGTTTAACTTCCCGAACAATGTACAAACTATTCAATAAGATAAACACCAGCAAGAATATTCCTCCAATACTAAATACCTCTTCCTTTATCCCTCCAGACAACTGAAAATCTTGAGCTGCTAACCATTCTACCATATAAGTACGAACATACATCAATAGTAAGCAAGCAAAAGCCGTAATCGCCACCAATATCCCCGATAAAAAGAGAATATACACCATAGATATACGCATATAAGGATAGCCTAAATGCATCAATAACCGTATTTCTTCAGATGAACGACTTAAGGTCAATTGAAAGCTCAACACAAATACCAAGAATGCTAACCCAATCATTAACACCCCCAATACACTCAATACCCCCATTCCGACCTTTAGTAAACTATTTAAGCGACCGCTTTTGAGTTTATCTTGATTGGTATCATATCCTTGGTCTGATAGGTATCGACTCAACTCAATGGAGGAAGGATCGGGTGTCAACAAGATTAAACGAGAAGGTTTCACTTTCTGTTTCTTCGCAAATGCCCGATTTGCATAGTTCATGAAATTCAACGGAACCAAAATACTATTGATTCGATCGCTAAAGCCTACGATACGTCCTGTATACGTTTCTTTACGATCTGGCCCTTTCAGGTTCAATTGGAAGCGCGCCATACCTGCAACCTTAGGAGAAACCAAGGGAAGCCCTTGACTAGGCGCAAAACCAAAGTTATACAAATTCAGGTAATCCTTCGGAACAATAATCGGCACTTCTATATCCTCCAATGACCACTTCCAATCCTCCACCTTTACATCTATATAGGTATCAGGTATCGCTTCAAAAAACAATTCTGTAAACATCCCAGGGAAGCTACTTCCTGCTTGTATGCTTGCGCTTACTTTGAATTGGCTTCCAATAAATGGGCTTATATCTTCAATAAAGGATTGTCCCTTCAAGTCTAGTATCTCTGATTTGCTAAAGGAAGGAGCTTCGGAACGCAATAAGCCCAAGGCCGAAACCTTCTTACTGATGACGATATATTCTGGAGCCAATAAATCTTGTTCGTCTCCTAATAGCTCTTGGGCATCTCCATACAATTGTACGGCTCCCATCAATAAGCTTAAGCCCAATAAGGCTCCTACAAACGCCCCCAACAACTGAAATATCGGCTGATTATGCCAAATCAAACGCAACATATAGATATCTCCCTAAAACTATTTAGCACCGTAAATGTGCATCGAAAGTCAATACCCCCTCATTCCCCAAACTTGTGAGGATTAAGCCTGCTCCCTCTTGTTTACATACTGAATCAATCAATTGGCTCGCCAGTTGAATATTCGCTGTATCCAAATGGCTAAACGGTTCATCCATCAGCAAAAAGTCAAAAGGCTGTACCAATGCCCGAATTATTGCGACTCTCTGTTGTTGACCTAATGACAAGGTTTTGCATGATTGCTTCAACTTATCATGAATCCCTAGTAATTCGGCCATTTCGATGATACGGCTTTTGGGTACATGACGCGTTAATCGTTGCTTCAGCATAATATTCTCCCACCCACTCAGTTGGGGAAACAACCGTAGCCCTTGGAACACAATTGCGAGCCTGCGTTGCCGAATTCGAGTCCACTCTTTCAGACTAAACCCTTCTACCGCTTTCCCATCCCACAAATATCGTCCTGTATAATCTTGGCGTATCCCATACAACAAATGAATAAAGGTAGACTTCCCCTTTCCTGAAGGTGCTTTCATCAAATAGTATTGCCCTTTCTCAAAATGCCTCTTTTGCAACCAAACATCCGTTGCTTCAGGGGTCAAATGCCCCAAGGGTTTCGGCAATACCGATTCTAATACAATCACACCCAAATCTCCTCTCTATCCCATTTGTTCTTCAATACTTCCATTGTAGCCTCATACCCAATCTTATACAACTCGTCTGCCTTTTGTACCTCAAACAATCCGTAGTTACTCACCTTCTTAGGTGCAATCAAGAAGTCTGCACGCCGCGTTCGATAGAATGATTGGGCACAAAGTGAAAGATAGAAGGTTCGTTCCATGATGCGCATCTTCGAATTCAAACGCGTTTTACTCGCAACTGGCGGGTTCACATCTACCCCTATGATAATGTCACAACGTCCTTCTAAAGGTTCTATCGGAAAGTTGTTCAATAGTCCACCATCCAAATAATCGACTCCATTAATTGTTACAGGAGAGAACAATAGAGGAATGGCGGTAGATGCAACCATGGGTAATATCAATTGCCCTTCATGAAAGTATTCAGTGCGCCCTTTCTGCATATTTGCAGCGGCCACAAATACCTCCCTATGGAGAATCGAAAACGAATCCTCTGGCAAATACCGTCGATGGTAACTGCAAATTGCTTTATGCCGAATGAAGCCAGGGCTTAATATCCCTAAATTCAATAGGCGTAAGTAAGCCGTTGTTTTCACGACCTTTAGCATCTCACTTGGCCGATAACCCGCGGCATAATATACTGCAGCCATTGAGCCTGCACTAGCCCCAGAAATGATATCAGGCTCAATCCCTAAATCTTCTAATGCCTGTAGTGCACCTATATGAGCAATTCCACGTGCGCCCCCTCCCGAAAGTACTAACCCTATGGTTGGTTTATCCATATCAGAACCTCTGTATTATGTCTCGATTAAGTATTTAAAACTATGGCTTTTTTTAGGATAAGACAAATACTCTCCCTACGATTAAGACTACATTCGCACTTTTGTAGTCCTTCTCCCCTTTCTGTTCTTCCTAATCCGCCTGATCTCACTTTACTTTCGACGAAAAAATGATAAATTTGGGAACCTTTATCATAACGGTTAGGTTCCTTATATCCATAATTACAAAAACCCTTTTATACTAACACAAATTACGATAGAAATATGAACTTTCAACTCTCAGAAGAGCATCAGATGATCAGGGACATGGCAAGAGATTTTGCCGAAAATGTCCTTAAACCAGGAGTTATTGAAAGGGACAAACACCAACACTTCCCTAGAGAAATCCTTGACCAAATGGGTGAAGCAGGCTTCATGGGAATGATGGTCTCCCCAGAATATGGAGGAGGCGGTATGGACACACTCTCCTATGTATTGGTTATGGAAGAATTGTCTAAATGGGACGCTTCCGCATCGGTGATTGTTTCTGTAAACAACTCCCTTGTGTCTTGGGGGCTTGAAACATATGGAAATGAAGAGCAAAAGCAAAAGTACCTCCCACTACTCGCTTCGGGAAAGGTATTAGGATCATTCTGCCTCTCTGAACCTGAAGCAGGTAGTGATGCTACTAACCAACGAACTTCTGCTATCGATATGGGAGACCATTATGTCGTCACAGGAACCAAAAATTGGATTACCAATGCCAATATCGCAGGAATCTACCTCGTAATTGCGCATAGTGACCGTAGCAAAAAGCACCGTGGAATCAATTGCCTGATTCTTGAAAGAGATATGGAGGGATTCGAGTTGGGACCAAAAGAAGATAAATTGGGGATTCGAGGATCTGATACCCACTCTATCAACTTCAATGATGTTAAGGTTCCTAAGGCCAACCGAATTGGCTCAGATGGGTTCGGGTTCAAATTCGCGATGAAAACCCTAAATGGTGGACGTATCGGAATTGCTGCCCAAGCCCTAGGGATTGCTGCAGGAGCCCTAGAACGTGCAATCGAATACTCAGGCATTCGAAAGGCATTCGGCACAGAAATTCGAAACCACCAAGCCATTCAGTTCAAGATTGCCAATATGGCAACAGAAGTACAAGCTGCTCGAATGCTTGTTTGGAAGGCTGCTGCAGAAAAGGACGCTGGTCTAGACTACGGCCGAACCGCTGCAATGGCAAAATTATATGCTTCTAAGACTGCTATGTATTGTGCTTCTGAGGCCATTCAAATCCATGGTGGAAATGGATATGTGAAGGAATACCATGTAGAAAGATTCCTTCGTGATGCGAAAATCACAGAGATTTATGAAGGAACAAGTGAGATCCAACGAATTGTTATCTCACGTGATATCTTCAAAAAAGGCCTATAAGTCTCATCGAACGAAACTCAATTAACAAGATATATACTAAGGCGCACTCCAACTTACCAATTGGAGTGCGCCTTATCTTTTCCTCAAAAAACCAAAAACCTATGCGTACACTAGTATTAAGCTTCCTACTTGCTTTATGTTTTCAATGCATCCCCAATCCGTCAATTGCCCAACGCTCAAACCTGGAGGTGTTCATATCTGAAGTCAAACCATTTTACCTTATTCTCAATGGGAAACAGATGAACGATAAGCCCCAAACCAATATTTCTCTACAGGTTCCCATCCAACGATATGAAGCCTCTATCATATTCGAAGATCAACGTACTCCTGCTTGTACTGCACGCATCCGCACAAGTTCGTTCCGTAAAGCAGTCTACAAGATCAAGCGCAAAGGGAAAAAGAAGTATATCATTAAACGATTATAAAATCACTTCGCAATAACGAATTGCTTCTCATGCTCAAAATCAGTTGGTCGGATTTATATGTACATCCCCTCCCTTCAGGGCATCGCTTCCCTATGGAGAAGTACGTACTCATACCCGAACAACTATTGTATGAAGGAACCATTCAGGCCAGCAACCTCTTTACCCCTTCTGCGGTAAATGAGGAAACGATTCTCCTCACCCATACCCTTGAATATTGGCAAAAGCTCAAAACACTTTCCTTGTCTAAAAGGGAGATTCGCAAAACAGGCTTTCCCCTATCTGAAAGGCTCGTAAGACGAGAATGCCATATCAATCAAGGCACAATTGATGCGGCTTTATACGCATTTGAATATGGGGTCGCGATGAATGTAGCAGGCGGAACCCACCATGCCTATACAGACCATGGAGAAGGCTTTTGTCTGATGAATGATTTCGCAATGGCTGCAAACTACTTACTGCACCACCAACTTGCCCAACAGATTCTCATTGTCGATTTAGATGTCCATCAGGGAAATGGGACAGCAGAAATTTTCCAGCACAACTCCAAAGTATTCACCTTTAGTATGCATTGTGAGGCCAATTATCCTCTCCACAAAGAGAAGTCCGACCTCGACATTGGCCTTCCGCCAGGCACAGGAGACGCCGTTTTCCTCCACCAACTCTACCATACCCTTCCACGACTCATAGATGAGGTACAACCTGATTGTATTTTTTACCTTTCGGGGGTAGATATCGTTCATACAGATAAGCTTGGACGGTTAGCATGTACCCGAGAAGGATGCCGCCAAAGGGATGAGTTTGTGCTCTCCTTATGTAAGGAAAATAATATACCTCTCACTATTGCAATGGGCGGCGGATATTCGTATCATATACGCGACATTGTAGAAGCTCACTGTAATACCTTCAGACTTGCACAAGAAATTTGGTTCTAATCTCATCTGATTAGGCCTCATGAAATTTATGGTTTTGCTTGAAAATATTTAACTTGTAGAAGAAATAAAAGAGCTATGCAAAGGACGTTTTGGGTAATAGTGGCGGTAATCGCAATGGCAGTCTTCTTCGTTGGAAGAAACGCCCAATCTAGCTACAACCAGATGATTGAGCTCCAAGAGGCAGCAGTTGCACAATGGGGACAGGTGAGAAATGTGTATCAAAGACGCGCAGACCTTATTCCTAATGTGGTAAGTACCGTTCAGGGAGTCGCAGAATTCGAGCAAAAAACCTTACAAGGAATCATAGAAGCACGAGCGAAGGTGAGCCAGCTAACCATTGATACAGAGGTTGTTGCAAACCCCCAACTTATGGAGGAATTCATTACCGCCCAAAGAGACCTGAGCCAATCTTTAGGAAGGCTCCTTGTCATATATGAACAATACCCAACCCTACGGGCAAACCAATCTTTTGAAGCACTTGTTGTAGAATTAGAAGGGAGCGAAAATAGGATTAGCGTTGAAAGGAGACGTTACAACGAAAAAGCCCGAGAATACAATACCTATATTCGGCGATTCCCCAATATGCTTTACGCACAGGTCTTTGGTTTCGAAGCCATCGAATATTTCAAAGGAGATCCAGGCATTGAAGAACAACCTAAAGTAGAGTTCTAAGTTACCTTTATATCCATCCGATTAAATTAGATATCATACTTATATGGGATTTTTTGACAAACCCGCACATAAATTCTTCACCAAAGAACAAGGCGAGCAAATCATCGCCGCCATTAAAGAAGCGGAAGAGGATACCCTTGGCGAGATTCGGGTACATCTCGAAAATCGATGCCATACAAAAGATGCCTTTAATCGAGCATGCGAGCTATATGAAATACTTGAAATGCACAAAACAGAAGAACATACAGGGGTATTGATTTATATTGCGGTAAAGGATCACCTCTTTGCTATATATGGAGACCCAAAGATAGATGAAGTAGTTCCTGCATATTTCTGGGAACACCTCATCGTAGCGATGGAGACTCACTTTCGGCAAAAACGATTCTTAGAGGGAGTATTACAATGTGTAGAGGAGGTAGGGCTACAGTTTACAGAACATTTCTCCACTGACAATCGATCCCAAAATGAATTGCCAGATGATATTTCATTCGGTTAATACATTTTTTTCAAAAAAACTGTAACATAATGACATAGGTCTGCGTCTTATTGAGCATTAAAGCATATATTAAATAGACAATAACAATAATCCAATATGAAATCAAAAAGCACTGCATATCTACTATGGTTCTTCTTAGGAACACTAGGTGCGCATAAATTTTATCTTGATAAAGGAGGAATGGGAGTTGCCTACTTATTTACCCTCGGTTTTTTCGGTGTTGGTTGGTTTATCGACCTATTTACCTTAGGAGATCAAGTAGAATTATACAATATGGAGTTCGATCGAAAGTATGGATATTCCCGTAGACCTAATCCAATGATGGGGTACGGAATGGAATCAGACGGAAGAGGAAGAGGTCGAGGGAAAGAAAGGATGTCAGCAGAGCGAAAAATCTTAAATCTAAGCAATGACTATGAGAGCATTACCCTGCTCGATTTGCTTCATAGTACCAACCTTAGCCTAGACGAGGCAGAAGCAACAATCGATAAACTTGATAGCAAAGGCCTTATTCAAAAGCATGAAGATGATAAAGGACGAGTTCTCATTGAATTCTGTTCATAAGAAAATCACCTTACAATAAACTAAATTGGAGATTGCTACCGTTATATAGGTGCTACTCCTAAGTAATATTATAACAGAGGATATGTCAATATGCATGTCCTCTGTTTTTTTTATTATTGCCCCTACTAAAATCAATCGTGTATTTATAGTCGAATGTAGCAATATGAAAAAATGGATACTATTTGTAGGCTTGCTCATCCCTTTGGTCTCATGCGGACAACACAGAAAGGATTTAGAGGAGCCTATAGCTTCCTTGGTTCAAGACTCTCTTATTTCCAAAGAACTAGGGGAAAAACTCAAATGGGAAGTTTTAGATAAAAAAGTCAGGGAAAAACAGGGGCTTATTTGGTCATTACGACGCCATATAATGTCAGAAGCAGGAATTGAGGTAGACGACTATAGCGTACCCGACCGAAACCATATACTCGAAGAAGCGGATTACAACGAAATCGAACGAACGATTGAAGGCTTACATAAGTCTACATTGGCCTCAGATATTTGTCGGCAGGAAATGCTTTCCTTGCTAGACCACCAACGCCACCCTATATTCAAACACTATATCAGTAGATTGGCTTCTCCTCTTGACGTCTACACCTATCTTTGGGAGCGAGAAAGCATGCAATGGTTGATGTACTCCAAGGAGTTTGCCCAATACTTTCAAAGGCTCATCAATAACGAGCTTATCTACCCAGAGCAATATGAGGCTTTAAAAGCCCATATCCTTGAAAAAGAAACCTATCATCCCCTTGCTATTGTCCCCTTTTTCATCAAAGGAATCTTAGTTGAAAAGGATAAGCTCCCGACAGAACCTCAAGCTATGTATGAAGAAGCCTGTAGACAGGTAGCCCAATTGGTAGACATTTCCTTGAACAATTTCGAGGTCAATTTCTTCGAGAAACAAGAGAAAGGAGCCGATTGGTTCTACTGGATGGCCAACATCTCTTTTGAGGTAGAGGGAACAGCATACAGCTACAATGCCAGCTATTTTCCCAATGATGAAGAAAAGCCTTTCTCCTTAGGACGCGACTTCTATTGGGGAATCAATCAAGTATTGGTAGACCAGCAATCTCTCTATCGAATAGAATCATTCGGAGAAGACCCCACTATGCCTTCATTCGGGGTCATTGCCTTCACAGAATCCCAAAAGAACATCCTTGATATAGAATGGGAGAAAGCTCGTAGAGAATTACAAGCACACCCATCCGTTCAAACCCGATATTTTAAATTTCATTGGTTTATCTTGGAATCATACCCCACTACGACCTTTGATTTGATCAGCTCCAAGAAAAGAGATTCGGCAATTGACTATATGCAATCAATGGGCTTTATGGATTCTCTAAACGAATCGCAGCAAGATAGTCTCCTAGCAGAGTTTCGCCTATATCCCTCAGACAATGTTCAGTGGATGTTTAACCGCATCCCCAATCTTATGACCGAAATTGAGTGGGAAACTTGGGGAGGGGAGAAGTTTCCTTACAAAGAACGCATCCAAGCATTCACCCAAAATACCCGTCTGAGCTTTACCCCAACCCATATCATTGATGAGTATCACAAAGCCAAGCCCCATAAGAAATTTACAGTTGGATTTACACTCAATGGCAAGAAGTATAAAACCCAATTAGAGAAAAGTCCTGATTGGATTGACAAAGGTTTTCTTGATCTTATCAATCAAGCCCTCGAATCTCAAGGCTTTGAAGGCAAGTTCTACCCCATAGAAGCCCCCTATGAATATACAACCCAAAATATCTACTTAACCCCTCAAGAGTTCCAATCCCTACATGAAAAGGATTATCTCATTTTCCTTGAATAACCCAACGCCAAACCACCCAACGCCTTAAAACAACCATTCGTGTGTATCTCAGAAGGATATTCGCAGCTTTTTTTATTAAATCGCGAAGAATGACGTTAGAATAAAAAAGCTTGCTCAACATTACCCGATGCCCAACCAACAAGAGAAATCCAAAAGTTAATGTCACAATTGATACGAAATTTCCTGTTACTCTTGTCTATAACCCTACTTTTAGGGGCTGATGTTTATGGTGGAAACGACCTCCCCCAAGCTTCAGAACAAGTACAAAATGGAAATATAAGCCTGACGCTCCAAATTACGCCCGAAACCTGTGATCGATCCAATGGGGAAATTTCCGTATTTGCCTCAGGCGGAACCCCTCCCTATAGCTTTTCGTGGTCACACAATTCAGCCCTTACTGCCTCAAATGCCACCAATCTCCCTACAGGTATTTACTCCCTATCCATTACAGATGCCGATAGCTGCGTAGTAGATACCAGTGTTTTCCTTCCTATGATAGCGGGTCCTGTCATCAGCTCTATCATCCCTACTTTTCCTACTTGCGGCATAAGTGATGGAGCAATTTCACTGACAGTCTCAGGCGTTGCTCCCTTTAATTATGGTTGGTCGCATGATCCTTTCCTGAATGCGCCTGATGCAACAGCTCTAGGAGCAGGAGTCTATACCATTATCATTGTAGATGCCAATGGCTGTACGATGGATACAAGCGTCCTCCTTTCGAATCAAGGAACAGCTCTCGGAAATATGGGAACCATCACAAATATAAGTTGCCCAGGTGAAAGTGACGGAGGTGCCATAGTGAATCCAAGTAGCATTGTAAGTAGCATCTCCTGGTCGAATGGCCAAACAGGGGATACCCTTTCCAATGTTCCTGCAGGAACCTACACCGTAACCCTCCTTGATACAGGCCTTTGCCGAGCCTATTTGGAAGCGATCATTACCGAACCCGATCCAGTAGAATTAGACACCCTAATAGCCGCAGATAGTTGTGGGCAGGGAATCGGGCGGATTGAGATTGATGTCGCTTCGGGCGGAACATCCCCCTTCAACTATCAATGGTTGGTGGATGGTGACACCCTCAATGTCCAGAACCTCAACAACCTATCTCCAGGAAACTATCCCCTTATCCTGACAGATGCCAATGATTGTGAGACCCGTACCAATTTCCCTATCACCGAAGAGGGTAACCTACGGGTATACGTCACCATTGATAGTATCAGATGTAGGGGGGATTCTGATGCCAGTATCACCCTTGATGTTCAAGGAGGCAGTGGCAACTACGAATATACATGGAATCCCGACTTAGGAACAACCAATGCTATCACCCAACTTGATACAGGTATCTATTATGTAACGGTGGTCGATACGCCTGGTGCCATCTGTCAATACCGAGATACCTTTAACCTCGAACAACCCTCTCTCATTTTACCAAATATAACCGTAGTCGATACGGACTGTCCTAATAACAATGGTTCGGTTAGTGTTTCCCCTACAGGAGGAACGCCACCCTATACCGTTACTTGGCAAACCACTCCTGTCCAAACAGGCTTTACCATCGATAGTCTTTATTCTGATATATACTACGCTGCTCTCACAGATGCCAATGGATGCTATGTGGAGTTTGACGCCATTGTTCAAACCCCTACCAATCACCAAGTCACAACCCTCGTCTTGGAAGAAGATGCTTGCGGCAGATCCACTGGTAGAGTATTAGCCGATGTAACAGGCGGAACCCCTCCTTTTCTCTACTATTGGACACACAATGCCTCCCGAGATAGTGCCATTGGCCTAAATATATGGGAAGGATGGCATGATGTATATGTGCGAGATTCATTAGATTGCCTGATTGTGACACGCTTCTATATGCCTGGAAATCCCGAATTGGTCATCACAGACGATGCGTCAAGCCCTTCTTATTGTGGCTTATACAATGGAACGGCCTCAGTATCTGCTGAAGGCGGAACCCCTCCTTATGATTATCGTTGGTATTTGTTCCCTCAACAAACCGATCAGACAGCCACCAAGCTCGAAGAAGGGACGTATCAAGTGGATGTCATTGATTCTATTGGATGTGTGACCAGTCATGAAGTCTCCGTTGATCGTCGTCCAGCTATGCAAGTGGAGGTTCAAGATAGCGATGTCATTTGCTTCAATGATAGCAGCGGAACCGTAAACATCAGTGTAGAAGGCAATTGGGGTCCCTTAAGTTATGTATGGGAGGATGATAGCACAGAAGCCTCCTCTAACTTAACAGGCTTAGTTCCAGGTCTATACTATGCAACAGTCAGAGACTCAGCAGGTTGTAAACAACGGGTATATGGGATTGTAGATGGCCCCGAATACCTAGATGCCAACTTCCTTGCTTCTCGCCCGACTGACTCCCTCATCTCCATCCAAGCACCAGGGGTAGAATTTACCAACCTCTCTCAAGGGGCAACTTCCTACTTATGGGATTTTGGTGATGGCAATATTTCAACGGGAGCATCTCCTGAACATGCCTATCAATCAGCCGATGATTACTACGTAACCCTATATGCCTTCAATGCTGGCACTACTTGCGTAGATTCCATGGTCTATGGCCCCATTCAATACCTGCCTGCCAATGTACTATACATCCCCAATGCCTTTACTCCAAATGGAGACGGGCACAATGATCGCTTTGAAATCAAAGGGGAATCCGTTTCGAATTACCACCTCCAAATATTCGACCGACAAGGCGGACTCATATTCGAAAGCAAGAATATCAATACGGCTTGGGATGGAAAGCACCTCCGTGGAAAAGCAGTGATGGAAGGCGTATATGTTTATCGGGTTTCAGCCCTTGTCAGAGATGAAGTAGAATACACCCAATTTGGTTCCGTTACCCTTATTCGATAGGGGTATACGGTCGCCTTAGCTTCGTTTTTGCACCCTTAACAACATTCGTATACGGACAATCCATTTTCGATAGCTTGGTCATAACGGGTGCATTTTCCATACATATATTCGATTCATTGCTTGGCCTTTCCTCTTGATGATGATTTGGAGGAGATGTTGAGCAATGAGTTTCCGCTATGGGCAATTCAGGAACTAAAGTTCGTTCTTCTACTTGTTTCTCTGAGGAGGAATCAAGAGATTCTTCAGGCAATGACTCCCCTTCATCCGTTGAACCAATTGGCTGGGATTCAACTGCGGGTGAAGTTGTTCGGCGAATAGATTCCATGCGAAAAAAGTGCGTAATCATATCAGGATCAAAGGGATAGAGCATGATGAGGTTCCCGAGATTACGGAATAGTTCGCCACAAAGTTGTTCGCGAAGGTCATGCAGTTCAATGGATGCGAATCGCTTGCGTTCCATGGCCTCCTTCTGCATTTCGCGGGCTTCCAATAGAGTCGAAAGGAAAGTCGAGGCTTCATCATGGATGAGCGTCAATTGCGGATATAGGCTCAATCGTTCGACCAATACCGCAATAGCATTGATTCGAGACTCAATCTTCCTGACGTGTAAAGCCGAACGCCCTCCATGCATCACCCGCCTATACTCATATGATTCCTTGCCTAGGGCAAACTGCAAATAGGCATCCCACCTATTCAGATGGGTAGAAGAGAAAACTTCCAACAGATTTGAAAGCTTGTCTGTAGCTGCCACTTGATCGAAATTGGAGGATTTCCACTTAAGGTATTGCTCCTTAAAAGCGTTGTAAGTGGGGAGAAATCGCTGATACATTTGGGCGATGCCTGGCTCGTTCATTCGAGATGACAATTTAATTTTGTGATCGGTCGAAATCTCGTCTAGTTTGACGAAACTCTTGCGGGTTGCTGAAAGGAAGGGGTTCATGCTGTGAACCCAATTTTTGTAAGCGCTCATTTTTGTATAATAAATAGTTGAACAATGAAATCATCAGGGCAATGCCTTCGCGTTTTTTGACATTCTCAGAAATCGAAAAATGATTGCCCCCTATTATATATACGTATGAGCGTCTCTTTTCTCTCAGTTGACTAGGCGATTTTTTTACAATTATTTTGTAAGTAACTGATAATCAAGCCAAATGAGAGAAAACAATTTTGTCCTAAAAAAGCGTCCAATTGTGGACTTTATTCCTTCGTGTGTACCCTCATCGTAAGCTCACGCCCATAGTTTTCCTTCTTGCGTCCCCCCATCGAGCCCCTTTTCGTATAGGGTTCTCAGCCGCGAACCCTATACGAATAGCCTGCTCCCTCCCTATTCACAGCTGCGAACCCTATAGAAGAAGTCATGCGGCTACTATTCGCAGTTGCGGATGAGAGGCGAGAACTTTAGCGATATACATCTGTTGTTGAGGAATGGAGGCGTAAAGGCATTCGGACAAGGTACTCAATCCGAGAATCATAGGTATGAAGCCTACTTCACAACTTTTTTGAAAAAGTTTTCCACAAAGTGTTGATGTCGGAGCTCAAATTTCGACTAATAGGAGTGTAACCCCAAATACCCTCTCAAAAGCATAGGAAAAAACAAGTGACAGGGATGGAAATCCGTCTTGTCGAAATCACTTTTAACAATTTTATCACCTATGCCTCAGCATTATGACAATATTATCCGAGAAAATATCGTAGAATTACTCTTTGGACTTGCTAAGTATATGCTTGGCAAAGATATCCAAGCCAGCGAGCAGCTCAATCTTTCTCTCAGAAAAACCCTCGCACGAGAACCCGACTTCTTACAAGTAGTAGAGATTGGAGGCAAAAAACTCATCCTCCATATAGAGTTCCAAACCACAGACGATGCAGATATCTGCTATAGAGAGGCTATCTACAACATCTTAATTCGAATGCAGGAAGGAGAAGAGCTGGCTTTAGAGCAGCATATTTTCTACCTCGGAGAAAAAGATCCTAAGAAAATGAAGGAGGGCAAAACCAGAAACTCGCTCATCCCTCCTTATACAGTACACCATTTCAGAGAATTTCCTTATACAGATTTCCTACACAGCTCTTCTCCTGAAATGGTTGTATTCACGATATTGTGTAACTTCCTAGGAAACAATCCTGAGGAAATCATCACCCAAATTCTCAAAAGACTTGCCTATCTCTGCACAGAAGAATTGGCCTATGGCAAGTACCTTAACCAATTGGAAATATTGGCCAAAATCCGTAATTTACAAGAACAAGTCATCGAAATTCAAAAAACTATGCCATTTACATATAACTTACAAGAAGATATTCGGTTTAAACAAGGTATCAAACTTGGCGAAAAGCGAGGCTTCAAGCTTGGTGAGAAGCGAGGAATTAAACTTGGCGAGAAGAGAGGAATCGAGCTTGGTGAGAAGCGAGGAGAAGTCAAAGAACAACGAATGCGCATTAAAAAGATGCTAGCTAATGGGTTTAGTCCAGAACAGATTATTGAGGGAGCAGGATATGAAGAAAAGTTAGTACTAGAAATACAGAAGAGTATGACTAAAAAGTAAAAGGATCAACTTAGAGAAGTAAATAATTCGAACCTTACACATTGACTATTCGTTTAGAAAAAAGAAACCTTCCTCCTTTTCTTGCATTGAAGGGAAAAGATAGGGGCTTTTTTCTATCTTTGCTCGCAACCACACGAATACTTTACTTATCTAATGCAAACGGTTACTGTAGAAACGGCACAACAACTAGGGCTATTAGCCGAAGAGTTTGAGCAAATCAAGAAGATACTAGGGCGAACTCCCAACTTCACCGAATTAAGCGTATTCTCTGTTATGTGGAGCGAGCATTGCTCCTATAAAAACTCCATCCTCCAATTAAAAACCCTCCCCAAAAAGGGAAAACGTGTATTGGCAGCTGCTGGAGAAGAGAATGCGGGGCTCATGAACCTTGGAGATGGCCTTGCTGTCGCTTTCAAGATTGAATCTCACAACCACCCTTCAGCCATTGAACCTTATCAAGGTGCAGCAACAGGTGTAGGAGGAATCCACAGAGACATTTTCACCATGGGTGCAAGACCCATCGCAGCACTAAACTCACTTCGTTTCGGCGAATTGTTTTATGCGAAGACAAAGCACCTCCTCAAAGGAGTCGTAAAAGGCATTGGCGATTATGGCAATGCCTTTGGTGTTCCAACGGTCGGAGGCGAGGTGTTTTTCGATGCCTGTTACAATACGAATCCATTGGTGAACGCCATGTCTGTAGGAATTGTGGAGCATGGCAAGACAGCTTCAGCCATAGCTGAGGGGGTAGGAAACCCTGTCTTTATTGTAGGGTCGGCTACGGGCACAGATGGGATACATGGTGCAACCTTCGCATCAGAGGATATTAGTGAGGAATCTGAGGCAAAGCTCCCTTCCGTACAAGTAGGAGATCCCTTCACAGAAAAGCTCCTACTCGAAGCCACCCTAGAAGCCATCGCCACAGGTGTGCTCATTGGTGTACAAGATATGGGAGCTGCAGGAATTACCTGTTCGACCTCCGAAATGGCCGCCAAAGGAGGAGTTGGGATGGATATTTGGCTTGATAAGGTTCCTACTCGGCAAAAAAATATGAAGCCTTTCGAAATCCTACTTTCGGAATCGCAAGAGCGAATGCTGCTTGTTGTGAAGAAAGGCCAAGAAGAGGCTATATTAAAGATATTTGAGAAGTGGGATCTCAATTGTGCGCAAATTGGAGTGGTCACAGAGGGGGGAATGCTACGGTATTTCGTGGGTGACGAACAAATTGGCGAAGTGCCTGCTGATGCCCTTGTACTTGGTGGGGGCGCTCCTGTATATAAGCGCGAACAAAAAGAGCCCGCTTATATGAAAGAGATTAAGGCGTTTGACATAAATGAGATTGAGGATGACGATAACCATGAGTATATCATGAATTTCCTCCTTAGTCAGCCTTCCATTTCATCCAAAAGATGGATTTATCAGCAATATGATTCGATGGTAGGTGCAGCCAATATGGCAACCAATATGCCTTCGGACGCAGCTGTGGTACGACTCAAAGGTCGTAACCAAGCATTGGCGCTTACGACAGATTGTAACTCTCGGTATGTATATGCAGATCCAGAAGCTGGATGCGCATTGGCAGTGGCAGAAGCAGCCCGAAACCTAGTGTGCTCAGGTGCAGAACCGATTGGGGTAACCAACTGCCTCAATTTTGGGAACCCCTACAATCCTGAGGTATATTGGCAATTCGCTGGGGCTATTCGGGGAATGAAGAAGGCTTGCGAGATGTTTGAGACTCCTGTGACTGGAGGAAATGTAAGCTTCTACAACCAATCAGAAAGCGGAGCAGTTTTCCCAACCCCTGTCATTGGTATGGTGGGAGTTATTGATCAGGCTAGTCGCCGACAAATGGGTATGGGTTTCCAACAAGCTGGCGATTCCATATTCCTGCTCGGGAAATTGGTTGAAGATATTGGTTCCTCCTCTTATCTCTATCATTATCATGAGGTAGAGTATAGCCCAGCTCCCTATGTCAATCTAGAAGAGGAACGCAAATTGCAAAAATTGATGCTGGCACTCATTCGTGAACGCTATATTTCATCGGCACATGATGTTTCGGATGGAGGGGTGATTATTTCTTTATTTGAGTCTGCTTTTGTCGAGAATTTAGGCTTTGATATAGAAACATCCTCTGAAATTCGCATAGATGCCTTCCTATATGGGGAGTCGGGTGGTCGAATTATCGTGAGTGTGCCAGACGTAATTCAGGACGAATTTTTAGATTTAGTTAAGGATTATAAAGTTGACCTATTACTTTTGGGAAGTGTGACCTCAGGACGCGTCTTAATAGATGGAGAGCGTTATGGTTACATAAAAAAATATAAAGAGATCTACTTGAACTCGTTAGAAGAAACAATTCATTCATAAGCTATAATCTCCCTTTTACGCGGTACTACCCAATTTAATTTATTGTTTTACTCACTTAATCAACGTATTTATCATGAAAACTCGATTCACAACAGTCTCAGTTTTAGTTTTACTATTAGTCGCGTTCTGTGCAGAAACCATGGCACAAGAGAACGTAGTTAAGATGAACATCCCCAGTTTGTTCATGCGGCATTTGTCTTTCCAGTATGAAAGAGCATTAGGCGGTAAGACCTCTGTAGCCCTAGGTGTAGGTATGCAGATTCCTCGAAAGCTACCTGGCGCAGCACTTAATGCAGGAGACAATAACAATGATACTGGTGGAACAACAGATGCAGGTCAACTTAAGTTTAATGGATTTACGGTTACCCCTGAATTTAGACTTTACACAAAAGGAGAAGCACTTCGTGGATTCTACATTGCTCCCTTCATTCGAATCGGTCGATACGCTATGAAAGGTGACTTCACGACTACAGATGATGCAGGAAATGTAGACAACTTCAATATGAAGGCGACTCACACGAACATTGGAGGAGGATTAGTAATTGGTGGTCAGTGGCTTATTGCAGATAAAGTAGCCATGAACCTATTTTTCGGGCCGAAGATTGGTTCGATTAATAATACTGCTACCATTACAACTACCACTGCTACTTTCAACCCAGATCAAGAATTGGAGGAAGACCTAGAAGGATTCCCATTCGTTAGAGATGTTACATTTGAAACGAATGCAATTGGAGACGAGTTGAAAGTTGGAGCAAAAGGCTTGATGCCTTGGATCCGAGCAGGCTTCTCTATTGGATATGCATTCTAGAGATTAGACCATATCCATTTGATATACAGTACCCCGAAGGAGAATCCCTTCGGGGTATTTGCATTATGGCATACTCGTAAAAAGGCATTGTCATATACCGTGTCAAATTGTCAACTACCTGTTCTAATCCTTCTATTCCTATCCGTCAAAACGACAAGGAGGCCGCCATGGCATTATGATTGAATTTGTCGAGATGTATATTAATTGATGAGATCGTATCATGGCAGATAAAAAAGATCCCAAACGAGATGTATTCAAGGAAATTCGATCAGGGCTATCAGGCTTTGGTAACAAGGTCAATAAATTGGTCGATGACATCTTCAGCAACGATACACCTGAGGAAGTAGATGCATCTGCAGATATTTACCAAACGGATTCATTTTTTGTCATTGAGATAGAGTTGCCAGGTGTGAAGAAGGAAGACCTTAAGCTCCATATCAATGATGATATCCTGACAGTGAAAGCAACCAAGAAGCGAAGCAATGAAGGCGAAGACATTACCTACATTAAGCAAAAGCGTACGTTTGGTGACTTTCATCAAGATTTCCCGCTACCCGATGGCATCGAATTAGAGCGCATTAAAGCGAAATTCGACCTCGGTATCCTCACCGTAAGATTCCCACGAATCATCGAACAAGACGAAGAGTTAAATATCAATATAGATTAAGCATTAGATTTCGAAATAAAGATATCGAGATATGAGTAAGATCATAGGAATAGATTTAGGTACCACCAATTCGTGCGTATCAATCATGGAAGGCTCTGAGCCTGTAGTTATTGTCAATTCAGAGGGGAAAAGAACCACTCCTTCCGTAGTTGGATTCACAAAAGGAGGTGACCGTGTAGTAGGAGAACAAGCAAAGCGCCAAGCACTCGTAAATCCATTGAAGACGATTCGTTCTATCAAGCGATTCATGGGGGCGAAATACAATGAGGTGATCGATAAGACGAAGCAAGTATCTTATAAGATCGTAGGGGGTCGTAATGGGCTTGCAGTAGCGAAGGTGGATGATAGAACCTATACGCCTCAAGAGATTTCTGCGATGATTCTACAGAAGATGAAGCGCACCGCAGAAGACTATCTAGGCGAAGAGGTCAAAGAAGCGGTTATTACCGTTCCTGCTTATTTCAATGACTCTCAAAGAAATGCAACGAAAGAAGCTGGAGAGATTGCAGGATTGACCGTGAAGCGAATCATCAATGAGCCTACTGCAGCAGCTTTGGCCTATGGTCTCGACAAAAAAGATGAGAATATAAAGGTAGCCGTATTCGACTTAGGAGGAGGAACATTCGATATCTCTATACTCGAATTGGGAGATGGTATATTCGAGGTACTTTCTACGAATGGGGATACAAACCTAGGAGGAGACAACTTCGACCAAGTTATCATTGACTGGTTGGCGAGAGAGTTCAGTTCTGAGCAGGGCATTGACCTACGTAAAGACCCTAAAGCCCTTCAGCGTTTGAAGGAGGCTGCCGAAACTGCGAAGATTGAGCTATCTGCGACTACTAGTACTAGCATCAACCTTCCTTATATCTACATGGCTGGAGGCGAACCACTCCACTTGGAGCGAACCCTAACCCGTGCGCAATTCGAACGCCTTGCCGATAGCCTATTCGATCGATGCTTGGAGCCTTGCAAAAAAGCGTTGAAAGATGGCCGTGTAACAGTAGGAGAGATTGATGAAGTTATCCTAGTAGGAGGTTCAACTCGTATTCCTCGTGTACAAGAGATTGTAAAAGATTACTTCCAACGTGAGCCTAATAAGAGTGTAAACCCTGATGAGGTAGTAGCAATTGGAGCAGGTATTCAAGGAGGTGTATTGCAGGGTACAGTGAAGGGAATTCTATTGCTTGATGTAACGCCTTTGTCTTTGGGTATTGAAACATTGGGTGGTGTATTCACTAAGCTTATTGAAGCCAATACGACTATCCCTTCTAAGAAGTCTGAGACTTTCTCTACGGCAGCTGATAGTCAGACGTCTGTGGAAATCCACATCCTTCAGGGAGAGCGCCCAATGGCTATGCACAATCGGACGCTTGGACGATTCCACCTAGATGGCATTCCACCTGCACCAAGAGGGATTCCACAGATTGAAGTAACGTTTGATATTGACGCGAATGGTATCTTGAATGTAAGCGCGAGAGATAAGGCTACAGGTAAAGAGCAAAAGATTCGTATTGAGGCTTCTACAGGATTGAGCAAGGATGAAATTGCGCGAATGAAGCAAGAGGCAGAGATGAATGCGGAGGCGGATCAGCAGAAGCGTGACGAAATTGATAAGCTCAATAAGGCTGACAACCTGATCTTTGCGACAGAGAAGCAATTGAAGGATTTGGCGGATAAGCTTCCAGAAACAGGTAAATCTACGATTGAGGCAGCATTGGAGAAGTTGAAGGCTGCTCACCAGAGCAAGAACCTTGAGGAGATTGATGCTGCAACTGCTGCGCTTAATGCTGCATGGGAGTCTGTATCGAAGGAGATGTACCAGCAAGGAGGCGCACAGCAGAACCCGAATGCATACGCCAACCAGAATCCAAACGCCCAAGATAATCCTGCTGAGGAGAAGAGCAATGAGGCAGAGGTTACGGATGTGGAGTTTGAAGAGGTTGATGATAAATAGACGGTAAACGACATAGTTTCTAGTATAATGAATGAATGTAAGGTCGGCTTAATGCCGGCCTTTTCTTGTTGACTTCTAGCAGATTGGGGCTTTCTCAATGAAAGTCATTCGTATATACTTTTTGGCATATGGATATACTTTCCTTGCTATTTTCCTCATTAATTAATGTAATCTCCTAAAACTAGGATGTGAACCCTTCGGATTATGGTTACTTTTTTTATAATTGACACTATTAAATAGGAGGGAGTGATAAAGAGGGGATTTGGGGAATTTTGACACTATATCACAGAAGGTTTTTGGATGAAAAGAATTCAGGTTTTTATTTGGTTGTTCTCTATCTATTTATTTGTCCCTGCTCAACCTAAGGCAGATCAAAAAGAGGACCCCATATCAACATTTGCTTCGACCATTACAGAAAATGATATCGAGGCGCATATCACGTTTTTGGCGGATGACCTAATGGAAGGCCGAGAAACAGGCACACGTGGGCAGTATTTGGCGGCAAAGTATTTGGCGTCACAGTTCAAGCTATTTGGGTTGGCACCTGGGAATCCGACGGATAACAGCTACTTTCAGGTCTACCAATTGCAGAAAGTATCGGTCAATTCGCTGAATATGCAGGCAGGTAAAGGGAAGTATGAATACCGACGACATTTCTTTGCGTTTGATGGGAATCACATCCCCCAATCTCTATCAGGAGAGTTGGTATTTGGGGGATATGGTTTGCAGTTGGAGGATTATAACAATCTCGAAGGCTTGGATGTGAAGGATAAGATTGTGGTGTTGTTTGGGGAGAACCCACGAGCTTCGGGTGAAGACTTTGGGGACTTATTCGATGATTGGCAAGCGCGGGTGGCGGGACTTCAAGCAGCAGGCGCAAAGGGAGCCCTTATGATTTTGCCTGCATTGAGCTTTGGTCGGTTGGCGTTTTTTACGCGTTCGGAATTGATGAGCGTGATGGATGAAGACGATAAGCCCTTTCCCTTTTTGTTTGTATCAGAAGAAGTAGGGAATAGTTTGCTGGGGTTGGCAAAGGCCAATGCCGAAGAGTTAAAAGCTCAGCTTAAGGATTCGCCTAAGGTTCCGAATCTGACGTTTAAAAGCGAGAAGTTTCGTTGTTCGGGAGATGTGAAGAAGGAATTGATTGATGCGCACAATGTGTTGGGGTATTTGGAGGGGACTGACCTTAAGGATGAATTGGTGATTATCACGGCTCATTACGACCACTTGGGCGCGAAAGATTCCATTATTTATAATGGGGCGGATGATGATGGTTCGGGGACATCTGCGGTACTCGAATTGGCACAAGCATTTGCTAAGGCGGCCGAGGCAGGTAATCGCCCTAGAAGAAGCATTTTGTTTATGCCTGTATCAGGGGAAGAAAAAGGCTTGTTGGGGTCTCGTTATTATACCGATCATCCTCTCTATCCTTTGAAGAAGGCACAAGCGAATTTTAATATTGATATGATTGGGCGGACGGATGAGAAATATGCGAGTCGGGAGGATTCGATGGACTATGTATACCTGATTGGGGCGGATCGGATTAGCACGTATTTGCATGATATCAGTGAGGAGGCGAACAAGAAATACGGCAAGCTCACACTCGATTATACGTATAATGATGAGGATGATCCCAATCAATTCTACTACCGTAGCGATCACTATAATTTCGCCTCGAATGAGATTCCTGTAATCTTCTATTTTACGGGGATTCATGAAGACTATCATATGCCAACGGATGATGTAGAGAAGATTCAGTTTGAGAAGATTGCGAAGGTTGCTCGGCTTATTTTTGCGACTGCTTGGGAGACGGCCAATTATGATATGAAATTAATTCGAAATGTTATTGAAGAAGCGGAACCTTAGGGGTTCTGCTTTGGTTTATATCATTGAGTACAAAGGTTCATTGAATGATATAGCTTATGAGATATATTAAAATAGCAGGCTCATGTTTGAATCAAACCGCTTTGGCGTTTGACCAAAATACGGAGCATATTATTCGGGCAATTGAAGAGGCTAAGCGACAAAAGATAGAGGTGCTTTGTCTGCCTGAACTTACTATTAGTGGGTATGGGTGCGAAGATGCATTCTTCAGTCAATACGCGCTTGATCGATCGTTGGAGGCATTGGAACGGATTCAAGCCGTATGTGAGGGGATACTCGTGACGGTGGGATTGCCGATGTCGTTTGAGCATTGTCTGTATAATGTCGTTTGTGTCATCTACGATAAGGAGATTTGTGGGTTTGTGGCGAAGCAGGAATTGCCTGGAGATGGCATTTATTATGAACCCCGCTGGTTTAAGTGTTGGAAGGAAGGGGTGGTCGTGGATTATGAGTGGAAGGGGCGGAAGTACCCCTTTGGGGATACGCTGTTTCAATTGGATGGGATTCGAATTGGGTTGGAGATTTGTGAGGATGCGTGGAATGGGGTTCGGCCTGCCCAACGGCATTATTTGAACAATGTAGATCTCATTCTCAATCCGAGTGCGTCTAATTTTGCGATGGGGAAGACCATTACCCGTGAGCGATTGGTTACGGAGACTTCACGTTCGTATACGTGTACCTATGTTTACAGTAATTTGGTGGGGAATGAGGCGGGGCGTATTATTTATGATGGCGAAATTCTGATTGCGCAAGGCGGGAATTTATTGGCACGAAACAAGCGTTTCACCTTTGAAGACTTCCAATTATTATCTGTGACGGTGGATCTTGAAAGCATACGGTTGCGTAAGAAGAAATCGTTCAATTTTGAGCCTAGCTATCCTCCTCATCTTGTGCATATTGAGGGGAGTTGGGACGCTACGCAGCCTGAGCCGCTTGCTCCTGTAGAGTTGGTGTATGAGAGTTGGGAGGAGGAGTTTTATTTGGCTGAGACCTTGGCCTTGTTCGATTATATGCGGAAGAGTCGGAGTCGGGGGTTTGTGCTGTCGCTTTCGGGAGGAGCCGATTCGTCTACTTGTGCGGTATTGTGTGCAAAGGCATTGGAACGGGCGAGAGAGGAATTGGGGGAAGAGAGGTTTGGTCGGAAGCTAGGCTATATTGACCAAAAGGAGGGGGAATCATTGTCGCATAAGTTGCTTACGTATGTGTATCAAGGGACGGAGAATAGTTCGGAGGATACACTGGAGAGTGCGCGGGAATTGGCTAAGGGGGTAGGTGCGACTTTCTACAATTGGGATATGTCGGCTATTCATAAGGCGTATATTGGGGTGATTGAGGGGAGCCTTGGGCGGGAGTTGACGTGGGAGCAGGATGATATTGCGTTGCAGAATATACAGGCTCGTTTGCGGTCGCCTAGTATCTGGATGCTTACGAATATTCGGGGGGCTTTGCTTATTTCGACGAGTAATCGGAGTGAGGCTGCGGTGGGGTATGCGACGATGGATGGGGATACGTCTGGGGGGATTGCGCCGCTTGCAGGGATTGATAAGGCGAGTTTGTTGGCGTGGTTGCATTGGGCGGAAACGCATTTGGGTATTCCTGAATTACGCTATGTGAATTCGCTGACTCCTACGGCGGAGCTTCGTCCTGATACGTATGACCAAACGGATGAGGATGATCTTATGCCCTACCCTATTCTGGAGGCGATTGAGGAGCGAGCGATTGGGGAGTATAAGTCGCCTTTGGAGGTGTTTATTTCGTTGCGGGGGATTTGTGAGGATTTGAAGCTTAAGGGGTATATCCGAAAGTTTTTCCTTCTATGGTCGCGGAATCAGTGGAAACGGGAGCGTTATGCGCCTTCTTTTCATTTGGATGATAAGAACTTGGATCCTAAGACGTGGTGTCGGTTTCCTATTTTGAATGGGGGGTTCTGGCGGGCTTTGAGGGAGATGGATGCGTATGTTTAGGGGGCTTGTGGTTTTTAAGACCCCCAGATGAATCTGGGGGCTTGTGAATCAAGTTTGTGGGGAGGAGGGGGATGGAGTGGCGGTTTTGGAGGGGGGGATGAGTGGGGGATTTTTGAGGGGATTGAAAGTGTTTCGTGGGGCATGTAGTACCTTACCCACCCCGCCCCCTCCCGAGGAGGGGAGACATCGCGCTGGCCTCTTCCTTTGTGGATGTGGGGGGATTTTTGAGGGGATGGGTTGGGGTTTGTGGGATGAGGTGAAGGGTTTCGGGGGGGAGTAGGAGGGTTTTGTGGGGGTGTTTTTTTGTTGAGTCATGGTGTTTGGGGTTTGGTTAGGGGGAGAATTGGTTTTTGGGGTTGTTTTGGTGAAGGGGTTGCCCTTCATTAATAATATCCTGAAAAGGGTGATTTTGTGCAGAAAAAATAGGTGGATGTAAGGAAATAGTTGTTTTTGTGGGGGTGTTGGTTCGAGGGGGCTGGGGTGCGGTTTGGAGGTTAGTAAACTGATTGTGAGTTTTTCATGGTACAGTTTGAGGGTTTGGTGGGGCGTTTTGAAGGGAGGATTGGGTGGTTTGAGGGTCGGGTCGAGAGGTTTGGGGAGGGGAGGGAATGGTTTGTAAGTGGGATGGGGCATGTAAGATATTGGGGTGTGCGGTCTGAAAGTTGGGTATTTTGGTGTGATTTTGAGGTGGTGCGAAGTAAAAGTGGGGGTGCGAGCTTTGCAAGTAAGCCTGCGAACTGGTGAAATTTGAAAGTCCTGCTAAGAAATAGGCGTGCGAAGTCTGAAAGTGAGGTGCGAGATTGGGGAAGTCGGCGTTTCTACGGTGATTTTTGGGTGGTTGATTTGGAAAGTTGGCTTGCTGACTTTGGTTTTAGGGTGTTGTTGGTTTGAGGGTTTGCTTGGGCGGTTTGGAAGTGGGGTGTTTTCTTTGAGAAGGAGGGTTGGGGGGTTTGTAAGGAGGGATTTTGGGTTGAAAAGTAGGCTTGTGTGTGGCTGAAGGAGGGTGGGGCGGCTTGGAAGTAGACTTGCGAGGTTTGTAAGTGGCCGTGCGAAGTCTGCAAGTTTGCTTGCGAGATTGGTAAGGAGGCTTGCGAGGTTTGTAAGGAGGGGTGTGAAAAATGTGGATAA
>Ga0163111_10000092_pt1 | contig 49583 bp, 23 predicted proteins | sample CRUFie1St18metaG_FD_109645 | JGI IMG/M metagenome (GOLD analysis project Ga0163111, IMG submission 109645) | Marine microbial communities from the Costa Rica Dome - CRUD Field 142mm St18 metaG | ecosystem: Environmental > Aquatic > Marine > Oceanic > Photic zone | place: Costa Rica: the Eastern...
TACGAGATTCATAATCATGAATCCCTACAGCAGACTCAGGTAAATAATCCTTACTTACTGAGATATGAATGTGAATCCCTGATTCGGGGGATTGGGTCACCGAAACTATTGTATAAGGGGAAACAAGACCTAAAACTTGCTCGAAAAATGTATGCGTGTCCATAATTCAAGCTACATCTTTTACCCCTAAAACTACAAGGATCCTTAACCAAAATTCCACCTAAATCATATAGAACCTTCATTTCTCGAAGCCCCTCTCAATACTTTATAGTAAGTGGTTTGTTTTACTCCTTGATTAGTTATGGCACTGGTAGCAAGAAGTTAGCTTCTCAAAATGAGTAGTTACATTTAACTGAACCATTAATATCTCAACAATATGTTAAGAATAATTCAACCCTTTTTGACATTCTCTCTTATCATGTACTTTACTTCTTGTAGCTATATTCGTCAAAATAAGGAGCCTTCCCAGTATATATGGGTGAAATATCATGAGCCTTCTCAGTTCTGTAGTGCGTCTTTACCCGCTTTATATGTTCAGAGCGAGCAAACGATTGACATTAACACCTTTGAACGCTATATCTCAAATCATACGATTCATGTTGAATCTTGGGGAAGTTCTTGCTTGTTGAATCTTCCTAAGAATGTTTCCTATGTAGAACTGTTTTCAGATTGTGATTGTATCCTTGATAATAGTTTATGCTTAAAGGTTCAGTTAGATACAAAAAGAGTCTCTCGTAATGGTGTATTGCATGACGAGAAGGGAGAATTTAGTCCTTCTCCTTATGCTTGGTTATCATATTATATTAGTCTACCCATAAAAGACACTGTAACAAATCCGCTTTTATATAGAATGTATTTCCATCTGAAGTTAGACAAAGCAAAAGTGAAAGTATATGTAAAGGATTCCTTACTATATGACAAGGTAATTCATAGAGATGGTAGCCTTGGATATTGTGACCCTGAGATAACGATTCCTAAATCTTTTGAAGAAGTTAAGATCAGTATTGACTCTATATCTTCGATAGTTCCCCTATCCCCTTATTTTGATTATATGTTATTCCTAGAGGCTTCAGATGGAAGGCTAGTTGTACTTCTTCTTAATGAAGAGGAGTTCCCCTATGGATGATGATCTTTTCTCTTCCATCCTCTCTTTGAGGTTCCAGTGATTTTCTGCCATTATGATGAATAGTTGTTGGAAGTCATTCGTAGAGATGTTTGATAGAATTAGGGGGAAGGAGCTGACAATTTATTTTCCGTCCTTAAAAACGATAGTTGAATTGTGTGAACCCCATAAGCTTTTAACCCTCTAAAAACCCTATCCCCTTGAGTTACCATTATCATCATTGTGGACATTAAAAATGTAGAATTAAAGCGCTGAGAGTACCCTTATACATTTCTCCAGACAAAGAAAAATAGTATTCCTGAAACTATAACTATCATAAAGAGTCCTAACCAGATATAATATGTGCTCCATCTACTGTCAAATAAAGGCTTGCTATTGCCAATCAATACCAAAGTAGACCAGTAATAGGGATGTGCGTATTTGCTATTAGTACTATGTAAATGTGCTAATTTTGCTTGTTGTAATGCCTTATCTTTTGCCCAACCCTTATATAGATACCGATAAAAGTTTCCCATAATTTCATAGGTGGTTGAATCGCTTAAATTCCATAGACTAGAAATTGTGTTCGGACAACCTGCATAAGCAAATGCCCTAGCTAAATTCATGGCTCCTTCCCCTCGCTGTAGCCTACCTTTTCCTGTCTCACATGCACTAAGAACTACCAAATCGGACTTCAAACGCAAACCAAATACCTCATACATATGTAAGGCGCCATCATTGGGAGAGGGATCAGTACTCTTGGTGAAGAGTAACTTAATATCTAATGAGTCTAGAGAATCTATGATGCCATGTGTCGCCAAATGCAAGATTGCATAGTCTCCCGCCACTGATTTAAATGTCTTTTCTGTTGCTGCTTCGTTCTGGTATATATTAGAATAGCCATGTTTTCCAATCCTCTCTACCTCTTTTTGAATCCACTTCAACGCTTTTTCTTCTCCTTGAAAAGTAGGTGCGAATGCAGCAATGTTTACTTTCTCTACATGTTCGCGGAGGGCTTCCTTCAACAAAACATTAGCAGAATAGGCGTAATGAATGGGATATTTTTTGATTAGATAGGAGGCTAATTTTAGGCACGTTTCTAAGTCTCTTTTGTCATTCCCAAATTTGAATTCTTCATCTATCAACACCTCAAAGGGCAGGTTATGCAATATTCCATCGGGAGAAATGATAAGCTGTGTGCATTTTGGGGGTAAAACAGGCGCGAGAATCTTTGTATACACATCCCAACTATGTTCTAGTAACACCTTATTTTCTGCGGATGTGCTTTTGTGTCGAATCCGTTGGATTAATGTGTCTATTTGTACGCTAAGTGTACTATCAAAAGACACTCTGTGGAATTCCTTTGAGCTGTCTGTCAAGCATATAGTATATAGCACAGTATCTCCTATAATATATTCTACAAAAGCCGTTTGGGAGTTGGGTAAAGATTGTTGTACCTCTTGAAGCCCAAGAATAGAAGTGGCATATTTGATTTGGTAGTAGTTCGGATATGTTACCTCAAAAAAGTCAATTAAGGAATCATATTTACTCGTCAAATCATCAATTTTTTGTTGAATCACTATGTGTTGTTTACTTGAATCAGCAACTCCCAGCAATGCTTGTTTTAGAGCATAAATTTCGCCTTTCAATGTATACTCTCTCTCCACTAAATAACCAGGTATTTCAGCGGCCTCCATCCCAATCGCATTTCTTAACGCATCTAATAACATGATCGATTTACTTTTCTCTGCAAAGTAGAATGCCCGTTCAACATCCTCTAAGAGATAACAAACCTCTATTGCCCCCTCATATACAGGACGTGTTTTTTCTCTCCAAAACAGGATTGATTCATGCTCAGTATGACTTCTGCGCATTTGGTCGATTAGCTGATCAGCCAATTGGTAGTGGTGAAGAGATGCTAACAAATCTTGCTCTTCCTTACGTTTAATATACAAGAGATGAAAGGCTTTTGCTTTTGAGTGCAAAATCGTCAATAGGTTTTTCTTTGACCCCCAAATCGTACCCTTTTTTAGATTTGGCCCTGCATAGAAATTGGAATCTTTAAAATGAGGAACCACACGTTGCATAGCCTGATGATAATACATAATAGCTTCTTGATAGGCTTCTTTTAGCTGAGCAATATCCCCTAAATTGTCATAATCTGCTGCATAAGCAAGCATACTATCTGGCCTTCTATATTTTTTATTGAGTGTATGTGATTTTAGAAACAACTTCCTGGCCTCTTCCAAATTTCCTCTCTTCTTTTCTACTATCCCCATATTCAGGTATGCGTCTGCCTCATACATTTTATCTCCATATTTCTGGTAGATAGAGATGGCTTTTTGAAAAGAAGACATAGCCGAGTCGAAATCTCCTTTATCTGAATAAGCATTCCCTAGATTGTCATTGCATAATCCCTCTTGAAAATCATCCCCTACTTGTTGCGCGTAATGAATTGCTTGTTTCAAATCTGGAATTGCCTTCTTGAAATTCTTCATCTTGTTATATACAATCGCTCGTCCATTATATCGATACGCGAGTTCCCATATATCTTTCTCTGCATCAGGCATCTTCTCTTCTTCTTGAATAGCTAACTCGAAGCATCGCAAAGCTTTGTTGTAATCTGTAATTTCATCATGTATAATGGCAGTCTCTGTATAGCTATAAGGAAGCTCCTCCTTGTTTGCGTATCTTCTGAGACGAATGGCCTTTTTGAGATATGCTAGTGCTTTTTCGTATTTATGTAGATAGCGGTAACTTAATCCTATGTTATGGTATTCGTTACTTATATCGAAATGAGTACTGTCACGTGTTTCATGAAAAATTGCTAAGGCATCTTTATAATACCGAACAGCAGTCGCATAGTCATCATAGTCTGAAAAGCAGTATATGCCTAATTGATGATATACCTGAGCCAAAACTGTATCTGCTCTTCCATACCCTTCTGGCAACTCATTTATAATGACCTCGGCTTCAGAAAATGACCCTTGTAGCACCAATTGATGGGCTTGAGTGACAAGCTTACCATGGTCTTGCCCCATAAGTTGTGCGGATAATAATAATAAATATACGAGTGTAAAAGTATAGATTCTCATCTGTATTAAGTTTAGGAGTTGAAGGAATAGGTAGGCTTAACACATTATTTGCATCAAACTTATAAGGAAAAACAAGATGCAACAATGTTAATCCAAAGATGTCAAATTTGCAAGATCGGATAGAGCAATCGATATCGTATTGCCTGTGAAAGTGAAATATATTTCATAATAGTCCACGGATTAAGTTTTTTGAACAAACAGGATTTTCATAAACTTTTATTCATAGAAAAGTCCTGTCTTTAATCAAGATAGGACGTAGATTTAGGCTAGAAGTAAATGGCGTTTATCGTTTTTTGCAAAAAAATACACTCCCCTCCTTATTTTGAGATAAGGAAGGGAGATTTTAAGTCTTATGAATGTGTACATAGCACACAAAAAATACTATACGAGGTAGTATTATTTGATGAGCTTCTTGAGAATATGCTCATTAATCTGTAAGAAATACACACCCTTTGGGAGGGACGATACATCTAGGGTAGTCGTTCCAGATGGATGGATTTCGACGTTTTCAATTAGCCCACCTTGAGCATTATATAGTTGAATACGGTTGATCGCTTGTACGACTTGTCCATATGTAATCACCAATTGCTCTCGCATCGGATTAGGGTATACTTGAATTGCGTTTGCAATAGGTTGCTCCTCAGTAGACAAAGCAATCAGGCAATCGGTGTCCCCTACAACTTCAAAAGAAACTTGCTCTCCATTAAAATAAGTTGTGATGGCTCCCAAGTCACTGGGCTGAATTGTTCCATCAGTAGACTCAAATATGATGGTTCCAATTGCATTAGCTGTAGTAATTCCTCCTGCTACTTTGGCATAGGAGGTGAAAAAGAGACGATTTCCTTCCAGGTTATTCCATGCCATTCCTATGTCATCGCTGCTAATATTGGGATTTTCAATTGCTTGAAAAGCTAATTGTGATTCATCATAATCCATTGCGAAGTCAAAGGCCATGAGGTTGTCATCGCTTTGATAGAATATAGGAATGTGTAAATGGCAATTTTCGTCCGTAGTGGCTTGACTTAGGTCAAAGATAATCTGAGTTGTTCCACTCATACGTAGTTCAGATGCAATCGGCGGATTTGCATCCCATGTACCATTTGCATCGCCCAATAAGACTGCATGGAAGTCCATCGAATCAATATATGTGCAATACCCACCATTATCTGTTACCTGTACTTCCATACAATCGGGTACATTAGGCGTATTGTATTTAGAATAGCCTTGTCCGTCATCAAATGGATAAGTTGTGCTAGGATAATAATCCGCAGAATCTTGTGCTGTCTCATCTATAAATGCCCAATCGATTGAGGTAGCTGCAAGCTGGGGATACTCACAGATATTCTGGACAATTCGATTTTGTACAGAAGTAATGTCTCCAGCTGCCACTTGGCCATCTCGATTGACGTCCATCGCAATCATTTGATAGGGATTAGGCACATAGGAGGCATTCAAGGTTGTGACCAATCCCATCCAATAGCAGTCCATTCCATTAATCACAGGCATGACATTCGTATTACAATCAATATCACGATTCAGGTTGATATATCCTCCATTGACAATGTGATAATTGAAATAGCCATTTGTATCAGGAGTGGTGGTGGGAGTTGCGCTGCAAAAATTGTCTGCGCCAGAAATCACCGTTTCCAAATAATTTGAAGGGCTTAGAGAATCATATCGTAAGGGGCGTGTATCATCATCCCAAAAAATAATCCTTCCTTCCAATATACCGTCATTTTCTAGTGTCAAAGAACCGACTTCGGCTGCTTTGGCTTCTGTATGGAAACGATAGCTTTCAATGATTTCACATACCGAAAAATCAGCTGTAGTCCCTGCAATAAAATTGCTACTTAAGGTAAATTCGACGCATGCGATTTCACCTTCTCCCACAAACTCAGCTGTTAGGGGAGCTTGGCCTGTATAATAGATACTTACATAGACTTTGTTGGGCGATACGGTATAATTGACATAATAATCGGCATAAGGCGAACTGGTGAGTACGACCTCTCCCAAAGTAACATTCCCAGTAGGCGACATCAAACTATTATCATATTCAATACAATAATCCATGCCTGTAATCCCTGCAGGTACATCTACTGAAGCAATAAGCGGAATACATACTTTGGGGGCACCACAACATGTACAATCAATCTCATGACAATAAATCGTTGTGTCTGGAATTTGATAGGGTTCACATATATTGCTTTCACCAAATACTACATCTTCAATGGTCGTGTATGAATTAACGGTAAACCCTGTTTGACTTGTAGCGAGATTCCAATTGCTTGCATGTAGATTAGGGGAGGTGATACTTACAGTAAAATCAGTAGTTAGGCAAGTGCTTAACGCAGTGTCTGTTACAGCCAAAACAGGATCCCAGCTTCCAAATCCATTAGAAGGAGCGTCCTGTCCTCCTGTCAAGATAATTTGATTGGGTTTTGTAGGATCATACGCCAATGTACTATATTTATGATTGGAGCTGACAGCTATAGGGAGGGATTTTGCCCAGATAAATGAACCTGTTTCCGTAAATTTTAAAATATGCATATCAGGGTATCCACCTGCTGCCATATAAATATCACCATACACATCTTGTATCAATCCCGTTGCGACATAAGCTGGAGTAGGCCATTTCTTTACCCACTCTACTGCCCCTGTTGTATTCAATTTTATGAGAGCGGTTCCCCAGCCTGAGCCTGATTCATACATGCGTCCCGCGGCGATATAGCCATTGTCATTGGCACGGATAAACTTGTCAAAGAATATTTCGTCTTGCACAAACCCAGAGCCATATCGTTGTACTTGCGCAATGCTTCCATGAGCATCTACCTGTAACACAAAAGAATCCCAATTGATTGCTGTAGAAGCACCGGCGATGATACACCCTCCATTGGATAGAGGAAGGATGTCATACGAATGCTCACTGCCCCCTCCATTGTATTCTTTTGCCCATAGTACATTCCCACTTCCATTAATCTTAACGAGTGCAACATTCTCTTGCCCACCTGTTACATTGGGGGATTTCCAACCTTCTATAAAATAGGTATTGTTTACCGCTTGTGTGATACGTACACTTGAAATTCGCCCTGAGGCACTATAGGTTTTTAACCAAATCAAAGTTCCTGTAGTATCTACCCTTGCCACACAATAGCGACGGTCATTCCCGACATGTACATCTCCTGCGAGTAGAAAATCGCCATTAGGGGCTTTTGTATAGGAATTAAACATTCCAGATAAACCATAGCATTTCGTCCAGAGAACTTCCCCTTCTGCATTCATTTTACTGAAAGAGATAATGGTGTCTATTTGCCCTATAGAGTAGAAGGCATTCTCGGTAGCATCAAAGTAGGATTTTGCAAAGAGGTTGCTATTTGCATCTCCGTACAATTTGACAAATTCTTGTTGTGCATTTGCATGAAAGGCAAATATCCAATAGGACATACACACAATCATAAACGTTCGTAAGATCATTTTTAATGAATTTTTCATAATAAATATGTGGTTAAATAATTGTTTATCAGTGTTTTAAAAACTAGGCTAAGAGCATTATAAAGGGTGTAAGGCAATCAAATTAGGAATTGCAGGGGGTACTGAAGTAAAGGCAAGCCTCTACCTGTTCCCTATCAATTGATAAGGAGAGTTCGAATCAGAAATATTTGTGTAATAGGGAATAAGGTTTCAGAAAAGAGAGAGAGGATTATTCTTTGGAGGAGATCAAACAACCCTCTCTCTTTATATGTTAGCTAACGTCTGTAAGCGGTTTATCGCTTGACTAATTTCTCTATAAACTTCATATGATTTAGTTCCATTTTGACTAAGTAAACCCCTTTGGCTAAGGAATGAATGGGGATTTCGGACTGATTCCTTCCTTCCTGTAGATAGATTGGATATTCTAATACTACCTTTCCTTGTGTATCAGTAATTCGAAAGGTTGTTTGAGCCTCTTTTTCGCTAAGCAGCATCACTGTGACCTTTTCTTTTGCTGGGTTTGGAAATAGATAAGGCTGTGTAGTCTTTTCTCCCAAAGGCAGAGAGGAAGCCATATGCTGTACAGATTCATATATATCATCTGCTTCATTTCGTATTAACGTTCCTGCGCTATAAGGGAAAGGAGTATTTCGTGCTTGCACTTGTAGGGAATAGGAACCCGTTGCACTATAGACATTTTCGTGTCCAAAAACTTGTATCGTATAGTTGCCTGCGGGCAGATTATTCAGGACAATGACTTTGGTATTAGTCAATAAGGTATCTGCATAAGCAACTAAGTTTTGTCCATTGAATACATTCAGTCCATAGTTCTCGACTAGTTCAGAAAGCCGAATTTGGATATGGGGTTTTATATCGGAGACCGTAAAGGTATACCAATCTTCATCTCCTTCGGGGCAAATAACAGCACTTAGGCCAATGAAGGGGAAGTTACTTGCTGCTGTGGTATGATCATTAGGTTCGAATGTATCTCGTCCACAATTACCATGTTCGTCTGTAACCATGACCCTTGTCATACAGCTTGCCGTATTACCCGAATTATCTACTACCATCCATTCTACATTTGTAGTCCCTAGCGGATACATATCCGTTGCGTCAGCTGTTTGATTGAAATTATTGAAGATAGAATCGATTCCACAATTATCAACTGCCACTAGGGTTTGAATGGGAACGATTGCCGTGCTATCTCCCGCTACAACTTGTTGAGTAACGTTTGGAGGGCAATTCAAAATGTCAGGGGATTCTGGATCCACCACAGTTATATTAAAGCTTGTGGTAGCCGTATTACCTGCTGCGTCTGTAGCGGTCAATATAACGGTTGTTGTGCCTACGGGAAATGCACTTCCTGGCATAGGGCTACTGACTACCCGAACACTATCCGAATCATCAGTAACTATAGGCATCACCCAAGTCACTCCTAAGGCTTTACATAAGGTAGGGTCGGCAAGGATAGGAGGAGTTGGGGAGATCGTCCCAAATTGGGGAGGGGTTACATCCAAAGGTGGAGCTGTCCAAACCAACAAACTATCGGCTAATTTGCCATTTGTAGTCGTAATTCCAGTCAAGGCAGGAATCACCTCTACAGAACTTAAAATATATTGTTTGATGTCATTGGCAGAAAAATGGCAATGGGTAAGTTTATTGATTACAGCGGCTTTCGTTACAAGAGCTGCTGCCATAGAAGTCCCGCTTTTGTCTCCTACTTGCCCATCGGGTAGCGTGCTTTGCACCTCTTGCCCCAAGGCTCCTAAGTGGACAGACGAGGCTCCATAATTGGAAAAGCTACTAAGGGAGTCATTCGCATCAATAGCGGTAACAGAAATGATATTCGTACGATTAAAGCTGGAAGGATAATGAGGAATGCTGTCGTTATTACTATTTTCATTTCCTGCGGAAGTGATGATAAGTACGCTGTCGTTTTCTGCTTGACAAATAGCATTCTCTAGTATCTGTGAAGGCATTCCTTGGTAGCCCCAACTGATATTAATCATGTCTACACTATCTCGTAAAGCGTAGTAAATTCCGCAGGTGACGGCAAATAAGCTCCCAAATCCTGTTGAATCATGCGTTTTGAGGTTGAGTATTTGTAGCTCATTTGGGCTAAAAGGCTGATCAAGTATTCCTCCAATAATGCCTGCTATATGCGTACCATGTCCATGATTATCCGATGCATCTGCATTTCTATTTATGAAGTTGACCCCATAGGGAGATTGTCCCATACAGTAGGGAGAATCAACCCGAGCAATTAGCCCTCTCTGTATAAGATTGGTCGTATCTATTCCACTATCCAATAAAGCGACTGTTACAGTTCTTTGCTGATTGTTCGTTTGGGTTTGGTGAACCATTTGGGCTTGCTGAAGTCTGATAGGGATTTGCTTATCACGAGGCGTTCGTTCTAAATCTATGATATAGTTGAAGTTTACCTCCTTGACTCTCGGCTTGCCTCTTGCATGCTTGCGTGTTTCCTCAAGATTGTGGAAATAATGGATATATCCGACACTATCAAACCGTAGGCTATCCTCAGGAAGCTCCCAGACCTCCAGATATTCCCCACACATACAAGAATCAATTTTGGTGGCATTATACCACCGACGTAATTGGTCTCGCTCAGATGCGGTAGTATTTGGCTTGAATTCTACCACAAGCTGGTTGGGTATATATTTACCCCCAAGGCTATCAATCCCACAGACATCTACATTGTATTCATAGGTATGCAAAGTCAATCCAGTGACGATTGTATTGGTCACCTCACAGGTGTAAATTCCTCTATTCGAATACTTTAACCGAGAGATTACAAGGGTACTATCACTTGTAATTGAGTCTATTGGGATGCCATTTTTCTTCCATTGGTATTGGTTATGTTGGGCGTTTGTTTGAATATAGAGGGTGAGGGAGTCATCTACATATGCTTCGGAGGATGCTTGGATTTGGAGGGTGTCGAATTGGGGGGAGTAAATGAAACTACCGAAATTGTTAAAATTAGGATGGGAGTAGAGAGGTTCAATGTATTCAAAGTTGAGTTGATTGCTATCGCAAGATAATACCTGTAAATTGATAAGATTAGAGAGATCAAGCAAGCTTGTGAGTTGATTAGAATTACAAAATAACCACTGTAAGTTTGTGAGATTAGATAAGCTAGGCAAATTTGTAAGATAGTTACTATTACAATATAAGTACCGTAAATTGATAAGATTAGATACATCGGGCAAACTTGTAAGCTGGTTACTAGCACAATTTAAATAAGTCAAATTGGTTAAGCTGGATAAGTCAGGCAAACTTGTAAGCTGGTTCAAAGAACAAGTTAGAAAAATCAAATTGATGAGATTGGATAAATCTGGCAAACTTGTAAGTTGGTTCTCATGGCAACGTAACTGCTGTAAATTGGTTAAATCAGATAAGTCAGGTAAACTTGTAAGCTGGTTATATTCGCAAAATAATTCTTCCAAATTGGTTAGATCAGATAAGTTGGGTAAACTTGTAAGCTGGTTTCGAGTACAATCTAAATAGGTTAAATTAGTGAGATTAGATAAGTCAGTTAAGCTATCTAACTGGTTAGAGCTACAATCTAACTCAATAAGACTATCTAAGGCATTGATTTCCTCAGGCATATTCCCTGTCAAATTATTACTCCCCAATCTCAATTCCGTCACCCTCCCCCCACTTACAGTCACGCCGTACCAAGTAGAAACAGGATTATTCGTCTTCCAATGTGTCTTATTTGTCCAACTACTATCCCCCCCCGTACTATCATAAATCGCCACCAAAGCAAGCGAATCTTGCACGGATACTTGTGCATGACTCCTCTGTGTTATACAGAGCAAACATATCCCCGTTAATAGTAAAAAGTATTTTTTCATAATAAGTGTGTGTAAGTATTTTGATCAGATGGATTCTTTGCGGATTGTCATTCATTTCTATAATGAAAAATATCTGACATTTACCTGAAATAGGACGCATAGTTATCGCTTAAGTAAATGGGAGGTGTTACTTTTTTTGAAAAAGTGAAAGAGCTGTATAAGGGTTCGTAGCCAGCGTATATATTGTGCTAGGAGAGAATGGGTAGGCCATTTACTTACAAGACCAAGATACGTCTTATTGAAAGAAAGAGACCTAATGAACGAGATATGACAAATCAAAAGTTGAGTGCTGCATTTTTATCTATGTTCAACTTTTGATTTGTCTTGCTTAGGCATCTTCTCAGGACAGGAGATTTGTCTCAAATGCTAATGCTCTTTGAAATGATGATTTAATATTCCTATTTGAAAAAGGGTGAATGGGGGATTCAACCTTTTCAGACATAGACAAACTAAACTAGGACAAAAGCACTTGAGGTGGGAATACCCAGCTGGGCATACGGTACTTAAGCGCTTGAGGTAGGAATACCCAGCTGGGAATACGATACTTAAGCGCTTGAGGTAGGAATACCCAGCTGGGCATACGACACTTAAGCGCTTGAGGTAGGAATACCCAGCTGGGCATACGGTACTTAAGTGCTTGAGGTAGGAATACCCAGCTGGGAATACGGTACTTAAGCGCTTGAGGTAGGAATACCCAGCTGGGAATACGTTACTCAAGTGCTTGAGGTAGGAATACCCAGCTGGGCATACGGTACTTAAGTGCTTGAGGTAGGAATACCCAGCTGGGAATACGGTACTTAAGCGCTTGGGGTAGGAATACCCAGCTGGGCATACGGTACTTAAGCGCTTGGGGTAGGAATACCCAGTTGGGAATACGGTACTTAAGCGTTACTTAATATAATATCAAATCTCAGCAAGAATTGGTAAAATACCACATTTCAGCAAGCCTTGGAACGAGAAAGAGAGAGAATGATTCTTTCGATGGAAAGAATCAATCCTCTCTCTTGGTCTTAGATAAGCAGGAGGGGCGTTTACTGTTTGACGACCTTCTCTACAAACGTCATATGATTTAGCTTCACCTTTATTAGGTAAAGGCCTTTGACTAAGGAATGAATGGGGATTTCTGGATAATTTATTCCTTTCTGTAGATGAGTTGGGTGCTGCAATAGTACTTTGCCTTGTGTATCAGTGATTTGAATGATTGTTTGAGCTTCTTTTCCACTAACAAGCATCATTGTAACCTTTTCTTTCGCTGGATTCGGAAATACATAGGGCTGTGGAGCCTTTTCTAATAAAGCCAGTTCATGTATATTATTTGCTCCATTTCGTATTAATCTTCCTCTACGATAGGGAAAAGGAGTATTTCGTTCTTGAACTTGTAGGGTATAAGCATCCGTTGGGTTATAAGCATTGCCATATCCAAAAACTTGTATAGTATAGTCTCCTGCTGGAAGATTGTTCAGTACAATAGCTTTGGTGTTAGCTAGTAAGGTATCTGCATAAGCAACTAGGCTTGAACCATTAAATACCTTCAGTCCATAGTTCTCGACTAGATTAGAAAGCCGAATTTGGATATGGGGGTTCGTAGCGGAAACAGTAAAGGTATACCAATCTTCATCTCCTGCTGGACAAATAATGGCATCTAGGCCAATTAAGGGGAGCGTAGTTGTTGCTGTGCTGTCATCATTAGGTTCAAAGGCATCTCTTGCACAATTAACAGTAACCACAATCCTTGTCATACAGCTTGCAGTATTAGCCGAATTATCTGTTACAATCCATTCTACATCTGTGTTTCCTATCGGATAGATATCCGTTGCATCAGATGTATGATTGAAACTATTGATAATAGAAGCAATTCCACAGTTATCATATGCGACCAAGCTTGGAACAGAAATGCTTGCTGTGGTATCCCCTGCTGCCAGTTGTCGAGTAATATCTGCTGGGCAATTTAAAATGTTGGGGAATTCTCCATCTACCACAGTTATATTAAAACTTGTAGTGGCAGTATTACCTGCTGCATCTGTAGCGGTAAATGTGACAGTTGTTGTACCTAGAGGAAAGGCACTTCCTGAAAGATGGCTACTTACTACCCAAACACTATCTGAATTATCAGTAACTACAGGCATCGTCCAAGTAACGCCTAAGGCTTTACATAAGTTAGAATCTGCAAGGATAGGAGGAATTGGGGAGAGTGGCCCAAATTGAGGAGGGGTTACATCAATCACAACTAGTAAGCTATCCGCTAACTTACCATCTGTGGTTGTAATCCCAGTCAAAGCAGGGATTTCCTCTGCCGAACTCAAAATATATTGCTTGATATCACTTGATGAGAAATCGCAATAGGTAAGTTTACTGATTACAGCGGCTTTTGTCACGAGTGCTGCTGCCATAGAAGTCCCATTTTTATCTCCTACTTGTCCATTAGGTAAGGTGCTTTGTACTCCTTGTCCCAATGCCCCTATATCAACAGATAAAGTACCATAATTAGAAAAATTACTAAGGTTATCATTCACATCAATCGAGGTAACAGAAATGATATTACTATGGGTATAACTTGAAGGATAATGAGAAATGTTGTCATTGTCAATGCTTTCATTCCCTGCTGAAGCGATGACCAGTACATCGTCGTTTTCTGCCTGGCTAATGGCATTCGACAATATCTCTGAAGGCATTCCCTGATAGCCCCAGCTGATATTAATTATATCGACACTATCTCGTAAAGCATAATAGATTGCGCAGGTGGCATCAAATAAGTTCCCAAATCCTGTTGAATCATGCGTTTTTAGGTTGAGTATTTGCAATCCATTTGAGCCAAAAGGTTGATCGAGTATTCCAGCAATAATTCCCGCTATATGCGTGCCATGCCCATGACCATCCAACGTATTTGGACTGCTATTTACGAAGTTGATACCATAGGGAGAGTGCGCCATACAGTGAGGCGAATCAATCGGAGCAATAAGCCCCTTCAAGGCAAGGTTTGTCGTATCTATTCCTGTGTCTAGCAAAGCGACTGTTACGTTTCCTTGCTGATTATTCGTTTGGGTTTGTTGAACCATTTGGGTTCGCCGAGGTCTGATAGGGATTTTCTTATCATAAGGAATACTTTCTAAATCCATTATATAGTTAAAGTTAGCCTCCTTAACTGTTGGTTTACCTCTTGCATGCTTGCGTGTTTCTTCAAGGTTATGGAAGTAATGGATATGTCCTAGGCTGTCAAACTGTAGGCTATCCTCAGGAAGCTCCCACACCTCCAAATACTCCCCACACATACAAGAATCAATTTTGGTCGCATTATACCACTGGCGTAATTGGTCTCGCTCAAATGCGGTAGTACTTGGATTGAATTCTACTATAAGTTGGTTGGGGATATATTGTCCCCCAAGGCTATCAATCCCATAAACATCTATATTATATTCATATGTCTGTAAAGTAAATCCAGTGACTAGGGTATTGGTTACTTCACAAGAGTAAACCCCTCTGTCAGAATATCTTACCTGAGGGATTACAAGGGTACCATCGCTTGTAATTGAGCCTATAGGGCTGCCGTCTTTCTTCCATTGGTATTGGTTATGTTGTGCATTTGTTTGAATAGACAGGATGAGGGTATCATCTATGTATGCTTCGGAAGGTGCTTGAATCTGGAGGGTGCCGAATTGGGGGGCGTAATCAAAAGTAGTGAAATTGTTAAAGTTAGGATGAGAGTAGAGAGGCTCAATATCTTCAAAAGATAAGTGATTCTCAATACAAAGTAAGGTAGTGAAGCTAACCGAATTCGATAAATCGGGAAAACTGGTAAGGTTGTTATAAGCACATTCTAACATAAGTAAATTGGTCAGATTCGACAAATTGGGTAGACTACTCAGTTCGTTATTATCACAACTTAAGAAAGTCAAATTGGTAGCATTCGATAAATCGGGCAAGCTAGTCAGGTGATTACCGTCACAAATTAGGATACCTAAATTGGTTAGATTAGATAGGTCAGGCAAGCTAGCCAGTTGGTTATTGTCACATCTTAAATCCGTTAAGTTGGTGAGGTTCGATAAATTGGGTAAACTTGTAAGACTGTTAAAACTGACATAGAAGGCGCTTAAATTGGTTAGGTTTGATAAATCTGGCAAACTATCGATCTGATTCCCCCAACAAATTAATTCAATAAGACCATCTAAGTCATTGATTTCATCAGGCATATTTCCTGCTAAATTATTCAAAAATAAGTTTAATTCTGTCACCCTTCCCCCACTAACGCCTACTCCGTTCCAAGTAGAAACAGGGTTATTTGTCTTCCAATTGGACTTTCTAAACCAACTCGTTCCCCCCATATTATCATAAATCGCTACCAAAGCGAGTGAATCTTGCACGAGTACTTGTGCATGGCTTCTCTGTGTTATACAGAGCAAACATATCCCTACTAGTAAAAAGTATTTTTTCATAATAAGTGTGTGTAAATATTTTGATGAAATGGGTTATTTGTGAATTATTATCCATTTCTGGATTTGGAAACATCTGGTATTTACCTGAGATAGGACGTATGGTTCCCGCCCAAGTAAATGGCAAGTGTAATTTTTTTTAAAAAAAGGGAAAGATGTGTGAAAAGACTTATCGCTAGCTTGTATATTGTACTAAGAGAGAATTGATAAAAATATAGACGAACCATTTACTTACAAGATCTCTATACGTCCTATTGAAAGAAATAGACCTAATGAACGACTATTAACTTAACTGTATCACTTATGAACTATAGCGACCAAAACATTATTGAAGGAATACGGGCTGGTGGAGTGAGGCGTGAACGTTGTGTGAACTATCTCATAGATACACATATTGGTTTTATGCATAAGCTATTGATAAAAAAAGCCCGATTATCAAAAGAGCAAGCCAGAGATGCCTATTATGATGCGATTACAAAAGTAGTTCATAAAATTGAAACAGGAGAGTTTCGAGCGACTTCAAAAATATCCTCTTATCTCTACAAAGCAATTAACCATATGGGCATTGACTTGAACAGAAAAGCCCCCCCAAAAAAAACCGAAGAGATTCCCCTCTTGTATCAAGTGGCAGATACCGCTTTTCAGCGTTTTTTTAACCAAGATGAAGTCAAATTTTATTTACAGCAAATTGGAGAAACGTGCAGGATGATTTTAACGGATTGGTCACAAGGCTATCCAATGGAAGAAATTGCCATACGTATCGGTTTTAAAAATGCCAATTCTGTTAAAGCTAAAAGATATCAATGCTTGGAGAGGCTTATCAAGAACATTCAAAAGTATCAACACGAATAATCTCTTTCTAATTCAAGTACATATCTCTAAATCCATTTTTATCATTTTCTCTATCAAAAGCACTGAGCATGGAAAACAATCAACAGTTATATAACCGCATTGAAAAGTACCTGAAGGGGATGCTTTCCCCCTCTGAGAAGCAAGCATTTGAAAACGAGTACGACAATGACGTAAATCTACAGACAAAAGTAGATAACTATTTAACTGCTAAAAATGTCATGAAAAGCCACTATCGGAACCAAAAATTAAAAAGAATAGAAGATACTTATGCTGCTTTTCTTCAAAAAAGACAAAGGCAAAAAAGAATAATCTATAGTATGCTGGCTGCTGCAAGTATCGTCTTTATAGTGGCTTTTTGGCTATGGCCTGCTCCTACTATGCAGGAAATATACCTAGCAGAAATCAATACAACCTTAGTTGGTTATGTCGAATCGAATGTCCGTGGAGATGATTCTCTTCAAAATCCTGCAAGGGCATTTGCTAATGTATATGAAACAAAAACACAAGCGGGATATCCCGAACAAATACAGCAACTCATTCAGCAGTATACCGAAAGACTTTCGGATTCAACTGTGATTCAAGATGAGCTATATTTGTATTTGGGCTTTTGTTATGTAGAGTTGGACAAGCCTAAAGAGGCATTGGAGCAATTTCTCAAAATTAAGGATAATGTGCTGGTTGCGCAGGAGTGGTTTGTAGCACTTACTTACTTAAGACTTGAGGAGAAGGAAAAGGCAATTACCCAACTGCAGCAAATTGTGGCCTATCCAAATCATGACTATTATAATCAAGCTACAAAGATATTAAGGACGTTGAAACGGGATTCACCCTAGAAATATTGTTTTACGACATCACGATAACATAGTTTAGGTGTTTATGTTCAGTACATTAATTACACAATTTGTCTTGGATTATTTCAACATTGCGGTAAATTTAAGCGAATAGACAAATTACCAACATATCTGTTATTGGGTAACTTGAACTTGAATGATATACCTTCTTCTATGCTAAAAAAACTTTGCTTATTTGTATGTGGGCTATTCCTTTTGGGTGCGCTCCAAGCCCAGAGTACGCTAATGGACTTAATCCCCTCCAATACCGCAACTCATACTGCGATACAATCAGGCTCATGGTTTAATCCTGCGATTTGGAGCGCTGGGACTGTTCCCAGTGATGCAGCTATTGTGCATATTCCATCAGGGATAATTGTGGATTATTCGGGACAATCTGATGCACATATTTTTGCGATACGAGTAGATGGAGAATTCACCTGTACGCAAACTGGGTCGAATGATACAACTTCGCTGACTTTTGACACCTTTGTCGGGACACATATGTCGAAAGTGAGCTTTCACGCTTTTAATCCAACCGATGGATTGATTCATGTGTTCATTAGTCCATTTGATATAGAAGCCCACAAGGCAGGGACAAGTGGATATGCGCAAGCTTGGAATGCGAGCGCACTGTCGCATTATAGCGATGGGGCTACGACTTACGAGGTAACCTATGAAATAGGTCCTGATGACCGCTTTAATACCTATGCAGATGCCTTGAATGGAAATACTTTTGTAGCAGAGGTGAGTCGAAATACAATCGATGATGGAATTGGTGTGTTAGGACGTCATGACTGGGATTCTACCCAGCTATCTATAGGAATGACGATAATGGGAGAGGTCGAAATTATTGGTCAGCCTAAATCTGTGATGGCTAAATTATCGGCTGATGCACTGTCAGGACAGGCTGATGTTTTGATGGAAAGCTCGCCCCAAGGTTGGGAAGTAGGGGATGAGATTCTCATCACTCAAGGAGGTAATTTAGGAGCTTCTAATAATGGTTCTGAAACTGCAGTGATTCAGTCGATTGCAGGAGGAGCCATTACCACAACACAAAATCTTATCCGAAACCATGAAGGAAGGCCACAAGATGAGCTGCATTGTTTTGTCGGAAATTTGGATAGAAACATCACCTTTCAGTCTACTCACCATAGCAATGTTCATCAAAGAGGCCATTTTATGGCGATGCATAACCCAACGAATATTCAGGTAAGAAATGCTGAATTTGTCAATATGGGTCGAACAGATAAAAGCAGGCTTTTGGATGACCTTGTTTGGGATCATTGGGTGGAACCTGTGGTATTCCAATCTTTTGTTTCCGCCTTAGGCCAAGAATGCTCTCAACTCGTCAAGCCCCCAAAGGAAGATATTACCAATAGTAGAGGACGTTATTCGATTCATATTCACCGTGCGGGAGCGTTGAATGGGACAAATATGGTACAAGTTACGGGCAATGTGGTAAGGGGGAATCCTGGTTGGGCGATTACCCACCATGATTCTCATGCAAATGTATCTGATAATCTCATCTTTGATGTTACAGGGGCGGCACTTGTTTCAGAAGCAGGGAATGAAACAGGATTTTGGGATAACAATTTGATTGTGGACGTTGCTAGCGGCCATAGCTTTGATATTTATGAGGCTACACTTTTCTATGATGATTATTTGTTTGCAGGAGATGGACTAGCGATGAAAGGGAGAGGAGTCATTTGTAGAGGGAATGTAGTGGCAGGTGCAAATAATGGGATTGGTATCATGAATATGAATGCCGCTATCAATAACACCTTAAGAATGGATGCTGATGCGCTAGCAAGCTTTCGCCCTGATTTTCAGTTTGATCAATTCCCATTAGACAAGAATGGATACAGTAAAGAAGGGGATGGCATCATGCCTGTGGAAATTCCATTGATCATGGAAGACAATACCTTGATTAATTGTTCTATAGGGCTGAAATCCATAGAAAGAGATATGGGGGTGAATAATGAATCCCGTTCTATCTTTGATAACCTTAAAATTTGGGGAGCTACTTGGGGGCTGCGTATTAATTACCAAGCAGATTATTCGTTCCGAGATTTGTTTATCTCAAACAAAAATACGAATGGAGGCGGACTAGGCATACAGATGTATAAGCATTCTCATAATCAGGTATTTGAACGGGTCAAATTGGTTGACTTTGGTGCTGCAATCAATACCTCTAATCTTTTTGAGAATGGTACAGGAACAACTCGAAAAACCAGAAACAATGGCTTCACGCCTTGGGTGTTTATTGATCTAGAGACAGAAAACATAGGAGATTTCTATGATTTCAAAAAGATGACGAATGTCTCTACTTATAACTACTCAGAGCATCCAGACAACGTGATTCATTTATCCTCTTCAGAACTCCCTACGACTCGTGGGATTACCTTTGCCCTTCACCCAACGGCAGACTTGGAAATTGATTTAGGAGCAGGAGACTTACAGTTTAGCGTGGATGGGGCTATCACAGATCGGATTGGTACCTATGAGTTTGGAATAGACCAAGCATTGGCACAAGGAAATCTACGATTAGATTATGAAGAACGAACCTATGAGTTTGCTTCACAAGCGAAATTAGAGGAATATCTTACTGCCAATGGCATTTACAAAGATACGACAGATAATGACCAACTGTATTTCATCCTTTATGAGTACGTACCTGATAGAACAACATACGAGTACAAAGCTTTTCCCATACGGATTAACATTATGAATGCCCCTGCATCGGGTATCTATGCCAATGCACAAATTGAAAATCCTGCTGACCTTGCTCCACAAAATCAATTGCTGAGCCTTCAGGGAACTGCTACGCAAAGTAGCTTATCTACCTCTGATTATATAGAGGACAATTCACTTGATCCGAATGCCTCACGAGCGATTGATGGCAATAATAATGGCCGAAAAAATGTGAATATACACCAATATGGTTTGCTCCCAATCGGTTCATCGGCTGTTACGCAGGTAGAGGAAGAGCCTTGGTGGGAGTTGGATTTGGGCGAATCGAAAATTATCGAACACATTGACATTTGGAATACAGTCGAAATCAATGGTTCAGAACAGGAGACTTTGTCGCCTCATTTTAGAAACTTTTATGTGCTGGTCAGTGATGTTCCATTTGGCAATACGGACTTAACTACTGCGAGAGCGAATGCAACCCACGAATATTATAAAAATGAGGAGGTGATTCGTTGGTTTCATTTGGATAACCTGAATATAACAGGAAGGTATATCCGTATACAAGCCGAGGGCTATACAAAAATTGGAATTGCGGAGGTAGATGTCATAGGAAGGGATATTGCTAACCAACCCGATTGTAATGGGGTAGTGGGAGGCTTGGCCTATACAGATGAATGTGGAGTTTGCGTAGAAGGAGATACAGGTTTAGAACCTTGCGAACTTGATTGTGCGTTGGTATGGGGAGGAACAGCCTATATCGATAGTTGTGGGAATTGTGTAGGAGGAACTACAGGCATTACAACTCCTGTGGAAATTCCTTGTAATGGGATTGACGACGATTGTGACCCTACTACTTTGGATGCAGCTCCTGCAAACGACAGTGATGGAGATGGGGTATGTGATATAAATGATGTGTGTATGGGAAGTGACCCCAATACATCATGCAATGGCGGATTGACTTGTATCGAATCGTTTACAATCTCCAACGATTGCCATTGTGCAGGACAAGCGACGATTCCTTTGGGCTTAACGAATTTGGCACTAGGTAAAACTGCAACTCAAGTTTCAACGAATAATAGTGGAGACCCTTCGAGAGCCGTAGATGGCGATACAAATGGTACGTTTTCAGGAAACTCTGTGACACAGACCACGAATGTGATGAATGCTTGGTGGGAAGTGGACTTAGGTGCAGTAGAAAATATCGGAATCATCAATGTTCATAACAGAACAGGAGGAACAGCTGATCGACTATCGAATTTCTATGTGTTGGTGTCGGATAACGCATTTGCTTCTACAAATCTGAATGATGTATTGGCTCAATCGGGTGTTTCGGCTTATTTCTTTACGGATTATCCTGACCCCAATATCGGGTTTACCGTCAATAGAACAGGGCAATATGTAAGGATACAATTAGCAGGGCAGAATGTATTAAATATAGCAGAAGTGGAAGTCATTGAGATGTGCGATTGTGCTGCCGATGTGGATACAGATTGGGTCTGTGATGATGTAGATGCATGTATTGGGCATGATGACAATCAGGATATGGATAGTGATGGAATTCCTGATGGATGTGATACCTGTGATGATAGATTGATTGGAACGTCTTGTGACGATGGAAATAGTTGTACATACAATGATGCCATTCAGGCAGATTGTAGTTGTGCAGGAACCTTGTATTATGGGGCAACCCAGAAAATGGTTAATGCGAGCTTCGAAACGGGAGACTTTGACTCATGGGCGCGTTTATACAATGGAGGAAATGGTGCAAGTAATATCACTATAGGGGGGGATGCGTATTGTGATGGAAGCTTTGGAGTAGAATATGCTGGAGGCAGTGTCTCTGAACAATTATACACAGATGTGACCAATCTGACTGTTGGGGATTCCTATACCTTATACTTCTGGATGTCAGGAGATAGCGCCGATTGCTATATCGGTCCGACACATGAGGTATTTACAGGTACGCATTACAATGTAGGGAGTGGAGGAAGCAGTACTTATGTACAGCAGACTTTGACATTCGTAGCAACCGTAAACACCATGCGGATATGGTTCGATTTCTCTCCCAATACTTCGGTTAAGTTGGATGCTTTCTCATTTGATGGCAATGTCTGTAGCAATTGTAGTGATGGAGTACAAAATGGCGATGAGACAGGAGTAGATTGTGGAGGTTCAAGTTGTAGACCATGTGTTGAGGGCTGTATGGATACCGAAGGGCATAATTATTCTGCTTTAGCCGAATTAGATTTCTGCGCTTGCGAAACCTGCGACGATGGAATACAGAATGGGGATGAAACGGCTATTGACTGTGGCGGAGCAAAGTGCCTTCCCTGTGCCTTGCTCCCTGTAGAATTGATTTCATTTGATGGGACCTTAGTGGAGGAAAGCATTCTATTGGAATGGGCTACACTTTTAGAGGAAAATACAGAAGGTTTTGAAATCCATAAAAGCCATAATGCGACGGATTGGGAAACGATAGGGTTTCAAGAAGCCAGTAATACAGGAAGCCGTTATCAATTTTGGGATGACTCTCCATATAGTGGACATAATTATTATAGGCTTAAAGTAGTGGATAAGGATGGTCATTTTGAATATACCAATATCATAACCGTATTCTTCGAGAGAACAGCATCTACCCTACAAGCATTTCCAAACCCAACGAATGGTACAGTTACGATAAAGGGAAGTGTGCGTCCTAATGTACTGGTGAAATTGGAGATGATAGATGTATTTGGGAGATCCTTGTGGAAGGAACGCATTTTATCAGATGCTACAGGTTTACTAGAGACACATATGGATATTTCTTACTTGCCTGTAGGCGTTTATTATCTTCAATGGAGTGAAAGGACGGGCAATTTGGAGGTGATTCCTATTATGAAGAAGAAATAGTTGAGTGAATGACAAGTGTCCTGTCCTAGCAAAGATTGATACATCGAATCAACCTCTACTAGGACAGGACAGCTAGGATTTCCTATGTTTCCACTTTGCCATGTAAAATGTATAGGTTGAGGTCTCGGGTTGCCCACTTTGCCATGTAAAATGTATAGGTGGAGGCCTCGGGTTGCCCATTTTACCGTGCAAAGTACATAGGTGAGGGTCTCGGGTAGCTCATTTTACCATGCAAAGTACATAGGTGAGGGTCTCAGGTAGCTCATTTTACTGAGCAAAGTGTACAGGTAGAGGTCTCGGGTTGCCTATTTTACCATGCAAAGCGTATAGGTTGAGGTCTCGGGTTGCCCATTTTACATGGTAAAGTGGGCAACCCGAGACCTCAACCTATGTATTTTTTCAGTCGATTATGCGATTTGGGGGATAAACCTTCTTTTTTGCTTGAAAATAGGACGCTTCTGATGAGTATATTGTGGATAATTACGTTATTCAGCCTTCGGATGGAGGAGTTTCCAGTGCTTATGAATAGCAAGTGGTTCCTACGAATGCTTATCTGGTAGGATATTGAGAAGAAAGATGAACCCAATACCTCCCTATATCTGATGATCTTTTTAAGCGAGGCAGGATTGTTGGATGGAGTAAGGATGTGGAAGATAGGCCAAAAGATTTCTTAACACCATAGGAAAATAAGGGTAGAAAGCTGTGCTAGCCCGAAGTATAACAATTCTCCACTCGGCTTCGTCTTGCTGTCTGAGAATAATTAACATGATAACTGCCTTTTTCTCTCAAAAGCTTCATTTAATAATTGCTTTTAATTTTGAACATACCCCAATAAACTAATCGATTGATTCTCAATCAGTCTCGATGTCTCTTATTGCGATAATATTCGGCAATTTTAGAACATTTTGCACTTCTTAGCTTTTGGGAAGAGCAGCGTAAGCGGTTTCTTCGCATATAGACCGCTAGTTAGAGATAATGTACCAAAAGCGAATGACTAATAGCATGACGACACAATTACACTATGTATTATGGGTTGGGGGCGGGTTTGTAACGAGAACCTTTGGCTCCTCCACTATTATTTATTCAGTTTTAAGCAGCATAAAACTAGGAGCAAGAAGCCTGCACCTTACAATTGGGCAAGGCAAAAAGTACTGCTTGCTTCTCTATTCTTGGCGGCGGTACAAAATCGCTATTTCATGATTACCAAGACCACATGAACCAAAAGTACATCACGAAAACGTAAACGCTTCATTCCCAACATTCTCTATTTTACCCTTCAAGTATATCACTTTTTAGTGATTACCTTTTACCATTGTTAGACATTACTGAATGTACAAGCATAACGGTTGAGTAAGCTTGTAGAGCTATTCAACCATTGATGCAAATTGTTACAACAACCAATTTGGATGTTTTCTCTCCAAACCTCCTCCTATATGTATGGAAGATGCTGAGGATAAGCCACTTTCATACAAAGCAATAGGCATTATGTGAGGAAGTGACAGATTGAATGCTGATAAGTGCGTGAAACCTAATATTCGTCCAATTGTCCACTTGACATAGCCTTCTACCGATCTCTTACATTCCCGCCCAATTAATTGGCTGTAGAAATCAAGTGGCATACAACTAAATATCGTTCTTTATGGAAAAGACGTTCGCGAGATTTGTTACCCTTATCTACTTTTTTATCTCTTTTACCCCTATTGCCTTTGGCCAAGGCAACCCTTGTTTGAATGCAGATATGTCAATTGTAGGCAATGCGATTGCCTGCGAAAACTTGCCTATTAGGGCTGCTGCTGATACGAATCTTCAAGCAGGAGTAATTGCATATATCTGGCATTGGAATTACCTCGGAACTGTTCCCAACTTCCCTCAGATTACTGATACCTTTTATTCTGTATTTGATACGGCTAGCTTTGTATACAATTTTTCGAACCTAGATACTTGTAGTCAGGCGAGTTATACATTTTTTGTAGCACTCGAAATCATTGATAGTTGCAATAACAATACACATATAAACATCTCCAATGTTACCATCTTTTTAAAGCCTAGAGCAGATTTTCAATTCGTACAAAACGCTTGTGTAGGCCAGCCTGTCACATTCTCAGATCAGACTTGCCCAATCAATTCGAGCTTTCGAATGTACCAATGGGATTTTGGAGTGGCTGGAACCGCCACAGACACCTCTAGTTTGCAAAACCCTACTTTTACCTATTCACAAGCAGGTACCTACACCGTTAGTTTAGCCGTTTTTGATACCTGTGGGATGGATTTTATATCGTATCAGGTGGTTGTGCATCCTACTCCTATTGCGGATGCAGAGATGATAATCGGCTCCAATCCTATAGCCGCAGAGGCCTGTTTAGGGGATATACTCGTCTTTACCAACCAATCCATTCATGCAGATTCTGCCGATTGGACAATTAGCCCTTTCCCAGGTACAAGCAATATATTGGTGGAGAACAATGATAGCCTTGTGTTTCTAGCCAATCAAGCTGGAAGCTATCATATAACCTTAGGGGCAGTTTCAGACTTTTGTGGAATTGATATATGGGACACAATTGTGGCAGTTTATGAACCTATCAGCTTGAATCTTGCCCTAGGACATAGCATTTGTGACTCTTCAACGGTATCCTTATTGGATTCGCTTACGGTAGGTGGAACAATCGATTCGATTGTATGGAGCCTAAATGGCAATCCCATCCAGCCAGCAGGCACATTAACCCTCACGAATAATAGCAACCTGATTGTTGCGACAGCCTATGGCCCCTGTGGGATAGAGCGTGATACGGGTTTTGTCTCGGTTCTATCGCCTGGATCCGCACAAATATTAGCCCCTGATACTTCTGTCTTCTGCTCGACGGATCTGCCCTTGACATTATCAGGAACGAATGGCAGCACTTGGACAAGTCCAGTTGTTAGTCCGAATGGAGTATTGAGCGCCTCTATGCCCTTGGGCGTCTATCATCAAATTATATTGGAAGGAATATGCGTCATTGCCGATACAATAGATGCAATTGCATATGCGCCTCCACTTGTCAATCTTACCCTTGATAGTGCTGTATGTGATTCGGCCGTAATATCGCCTACTAATTTCCTTGTATCATCAGGTACCATTGATTCGATGAGTTGGTCGCTCAATGGACTCCCGACATCCGTAGCCAATCCCTTAACGCTTACAGCCGATACGAATGAGCTAGTAGTAACAGTTTATAGTCCTGCCTGTGAGGAGGTTAGAGATACTGCTTTTGTATATATAACGCCTTCAGGTTTATCCCAAATCCTTGAACCTGATACCTTGGTATTTTGTACCACAGATCCCCCTTATACTTTGTCGGCTATGCCCAATGCGGGTATATGGGTGAGCAATATTGTAGATGCCAATGGGGTAATCGTGCCCGATAGCATCCCTGTAAATGTATATCATACCATCTATTATTATAAAGAATGTCAGACATGGGATTCCATTAGCATGATTGTATACGAACCCCCTATGGTAGAGTGGGCGCTTTCAGTGGAGGCTTGTAGTGTGGCCGTAATATCGCCTATGGATTCGCTTATTCTTTCGGGCAATATCGATTCGCTTTCATTAATGGTCAATGGGATTGCCACTTCATTAGCCCCGCCCCTGTCGCTAACAGCCGATACAAATGAGCTCATTGTTACCGCTTATGGTTTTGCGCCATGTGCACAACAAAGCGATACCGTCTACGCGTTCATCACCCAATTGGGAATCGCCCAAATCCTTGGTCAGGATACCCTATATCTATGCTCCACAGGGGCGCCTATCCAATTGACAACTGCCTCTCAAGGAGGTGCTTGGGCTGGACCTATTGTGGATTCGGTGGGGATGATTGACCCTGCAATTGTACCTACAGATACCTTCTATACAGTCTATTATGGGGGCGAATGTATGGCAGCTGATTCTGTCGTTATATGGGTCTATCCTACGGAGATTCAGTTTCAGGCAGATACGGTATATTGTAGCAATATGGCTGTTGATACCTTGACGGCTTCGCCAATAGGAGGAATATGGTCGGGAGCAGGTATTGTGAACCCTAGCCTAGGGGAATTCGATCCTGCGGTGGCAGGAGCAGGTTCGCATGTGCTGACCTACAGCTACTTCCAACCCAATGCCCAATGTCCCGTTATGGATTCCATCACAGTTTGGGTCAATGAGCTATCCGTCGACTTTTATGTAACGAATTGTATAGGGCTAAGCCTATCCTTTGATACCCTGAATACCTCCCCTACGTATACCTCAATTGTGTATGATTTTGGAGGCGGAAATACCCTTGCCTCCGTCAATCCTAGCTTTACATTTCCTTCTGCTGGAGTCTTTCCTGTGAGCGTTACCATAGAGGACGGAATGTGTAGCTATACGGTTAGCCAAAATGTGACAGTTGAAGAACCTCCTGTAGCGGTTTTTAGCCTGTCGGATAGCATCGGTTGTTCTCCCTTGATGCCTCAGATTCAAGACCTAAGCCAAGGATCGAACCTCCTATACGTATGGCAAGTAAATGGGGCAATCGTTTCCCAAAGTGCAACGCCCCCTAGCCTGACCCTCATCGCACCTATAGAGGATTCTGTCTATCATATTACGTTAAGCCTCTCAAATGATTGTGGCACAAGCACCTTCACTGATTCTGTACGGGTCGTGGCTGCTCCGAATCCTGTCATTACACCTTTGGTAACAACAACTTGTTCGGGGGATAGTCTGTCCTTTTCTACTGCTCAGTCTACAGGTACGCCCACTTATTGTATGATTGATTATGGCAACGGGGTAATTGAATTGGGATGCAACCCTAGTCCGCAGGCATACTTTACCGATACAGTGCCTCGAATCTACACCATCACGTACACCATGGGCAACTTTTGTGATACCCTCCAATATACTACCACGATTGAGGTGATTCCAACAGATGTAAGTGCCTTTTTTCATGTCTCGAACCTCACTCCTTGTATTGGTGAACCCGTCACTTTCTCCAATGGCTCAACAGCAGGACATAATGTCTCATGGGATTTAGGGGATGGAAATACGGCAGGGGGAGATACCATTGTCCATACCTTTACCTCAGCAGGCACCCAATACGTAACCCTATACCTTTGGGGCTGTGGATTTGATTCCTTGACGGTTCCAATTGACGTATTGGAAGAACCTGAAGCAAGTATAGACCATCTGCCTAGTGCTTGCGTAGGGGAAGAGGTTGTGTTTGACATCCAAACAACGGCTGCGAATACATGGCTATACTTCGGCGATGGAGACAGTACAGCTATCAATAACCTCCCAAGCCATGTCTATACCCAGCCTGGAACCTATACGATTAGCCTCCAAATAACCAACACAAACTTGTGTGAGGCAGAAGTTAGTAGCAGCATTGTGATACTGCCTGCCCCTGTGGCTTTGTTTGAGCATCCTGGGATTGTATGTCTCAATGATACCCTAGCATTTGAGAATACTTCTGTGGGCGATATTGCTACCTATTATTGGGATTTTGGAGATGGGCATACCTCGCCCTTAGCGAATCCTACCCATGTTTTTGATACCATAGGCCAATTTGAGGTGGCATTGACTACCGTTTCGGGAGCCAATGCCTGTTCGGATACCTATACATTGGTGGTTTCGGTTCAGGAGGCGCCTATGGCTCTTTTCGTTCCTTCTACCCATGCGCTATGCAATTCAAACGATAGCATTGACCTTACCAATCTATCTGCAGGCAACCTCCTACATTATGCATGGGATTTTGGCAATGGAACGACTTCTACCCTTCAACATCCCTCCATCGTATATGCCCAAGCGGGAGTATACCCCATCACCTTATCGGCAACGAATAACTATGGATGTTGGGACGCTTTCACGGATACCGTTAAAGTATATGCCCAACCCGAAGCCCAGATTGTCATGAATGCCGACCTTATATGTGTGCCCACAGCTGTGACCTTTTCGGTAGAGCCCACCCCTTATACAGGTATTCTCTGGCTCTTGGATCGTTATACTTCTTCACTCGAAGATTCGCCTACCTATTACTATACACAGGCCGATACGACCTATAAGGTAAGGGTGATACTAGACTATGAGGGGCGATGTTTTGATACGGCTACCTTGGAAGTGCATACCTATCAAGCCCCTATAGCCGACTTTACTTACACCCAAGATCCCCCATCGCGTATTAAGCTGCACAACCAGAGCCTCTATCATGATTGGCAGGTATGGGACTTCGGATATGGGGCGACTTCCACAGAGCCGAATCCTACTCATGATTATTACCCGCAAGATCCTGATACATTTACGATAACCTTAAGGGTTATGACAGATGAAGGCTGTTGGGATATCAGAGATACTACCTTTATATACGATCCTAATCCTACTCTATTCATCCCCAATGCCTTTTCGCCTAATTACGATGGGAACAATGACGTGTTTAAAATTGGTGTACAGAACCTTACGAATCTTGAGTTTCTGATTTACAATAGATGGGGGAAGCTTATACATACTTCCTCAGATCCTGCCTACATATGGGATGGAACATATGGGAGAGACTGCCACGCTCCTGAAGGCGTTTATTCTTATCGTGTAAAGGCCATGACCCATGACGGACAACAGATTGAAAGAACTGGAACTATCACCTTGATTCGCTAAAAAGCCTTAGCCCACATACATCTTAACACCTAAGCCGATAATAGTATGAGAGAGCTATACCTAATTCCCACTTTATTATTCTGCTTCCTGCCTATGTTGTATCTGCCTTTGAGTGGGCAAGAAACGTTAGCGCAGCGGGCAGAACAAACAAGCTATTCTCTTGAAGATACATTGCCTCAAGCATTTCAGGAAATAGTCGATGAGGTAATCTTGGATGAGCAAGAAACCGAAGAATGGAAGCTTGTTGTATACAAGAACACGCCTTTGCTAATTGAGACAGAGGCGAATCCTAAGCTAGGCTTTACCCTAGAACTGATGGGGCAAGACACCAGTTGTTTGCTCATTCAGACCCTTACCTATACCAGCAAGCGGAAGCATTTTGCCGTATTTACCCCGACCACCCATGAGGTCGTGACACTAAAATTGGAGGGACATAGAGGGATAGGCGCGTACAAACTCCACGTAAGGACGTTTTACAAATCTGTGGAAGAAGCCAAGCATTTCTCAGAAGGGAGTCGGAAGGAGTTCAAACTTGCCCAAGGACATGCAAAGGAGTTCATGGTCTACCTAAAGGGGGGATTGGAGACAAGCCTGGAGCTTGATTGGGAGCTGTATGAGGACGCCCCCAAGGGCAAATACAGCTTTTCTATCCAAGCCCCCAATGGAAACGACCTCCTCACCTCTGAAACAACGGAAACGGGCCATAGCTTCCAGACCCTTGAGGCAGGAGAGCATAAGATTCGAATTAAAGCCCTAAAGGGTTGGGGAGATTTCTCCCTAAAGGTCAAGCAACGAAAAAACAAACGAAAGGCTACAGAAGAAAAAACGCCTTCTGACTGAGTACTTTTTCATTCTATGACGATACCCTAACAGGAGGACTTTGCCATTATAAGGAAGTCTTGTTAGTTTTCGTGTAAAAGAAGGAGGTTGTTATGATGAAAAGAATTACCCTAATCTGTATGCTAAGCTGGGGGATGATGCTTAGCGTTTTGTCCCAAACTCCTGATCCTTCAGGACGGGGGATGAAGCTTGTGCCCATGAAGAATCGTTTGGCACTTGTGATCGGCAATGCCAATTATAATCCTATACCCGTTAGGACGAGCCAAGGAATTCAACTCTTAGCTGATTTATGCCAAGGAGGGGTATGCCAACCCATCAATGATGCCCAAGCAATCAAGGGCAAACTGACTTCCTTGGGCTTTCGAGTCATACTGGGCACCGATCTTTCTAGGCGAGCCATGAGAGACTCAGTACGTACGTTTATTGGCCTCCTAGAAAATGACGCCTATGAAGATGCCCTATTGTTTTATGCTGGGCATGGAGTAGAAATTGATGGAGTTAACTACCTCCTGCCTATCATACAGCCCAATGAACGGATTGATGATAAGGCAGATATAGAGGATTTATGTGTGGATTTATATTGGGTTTTAGACAAGATGAACGGAACGCAGGTACAAAACAAGATTGTATTTCTGGATGCCTGTAGAACCAACCCTTTTAGAAACATAAGCAGCTCAAGGGGCTGGAGCAATATGACGGCTTCTGGAGAGATGTTTATTGGCTTTGGCTCCGCTCCAGGCCAAAGTGCTGCCAATATAGGAGAGAATGGGAAAAATGGAGCCTTTACAGAGGCACTCTTACAATACATAGATGCCCCCAATATAAGTATTCATGATATGTTTATGAGGGTAGGAGGATTCGTAAAAAAAACACAGGCTGCACAAGTTGTGTTTACGAGCTCTTCTATGACAAAGCCTTACTACTTCAATCCTATACAAATTCAGTCTCCTCCACATCCCGAAGACATTCCAGGGTTTGCCTTTGTAAAAGGAGGAAGTTTTATGATGGGCTGTGATCCAGAGCGAGATGGGTATTGCGAAAGTGATGAAACGCTTCATAAGGTTACGGTAAGTAGTTTCTACTTAATGCGTTATGAGGTAACAAATAAGGAGTATTGTGAGTTTTTGAATGCCACAGGGCGGGATAAAGAAGGGGATAAGGTTTGGTTGGATATTGAGTCTTCTTATTGTCTAATAGAGAAGGGGGAAGGTGTCTATCGACCGAAGGCAGGTTTTTCTGATCATCCTGTGGTAGAAGTTACATGGTATGGTGCGAGTGCTTATGCGCGTTGGTATGCTCGGAAAACAGGAGATGAGTATCGTCTTCCTACTGAAGCCGAATGGGAGTATGCGGCGCGCGGGGGGATAAAGAGTAGGGGCTATAAGTATGCAGGAAGTAGTGATAATCTAGCGCTTTATGGGAATTTTTGTGACAAGAATTGTGTGAGATCTTGGAAAATAGCACATGCAAATGACGGGTATTTACGAACAGCTCCCGTAGGGAGTTTTCGTGCTAATGAGTTAGGCTTATACGATATGAGTGGAAACGTATGGGAATGGTGTAGTGATTGGTACGGAGACTATGGTAGTGAGCCTCGTACTAACCCTACGGGAGCTACGAGTGGCTCTAGCCGCGTGGTTCGTGGTGGTAGCTGGCGCAACATTCCAGTGTACCTACGCGTAGCCGATCGCCGTGACAGCAGTCCTACTCTTAGCACCGAGGATATGGGTTTTCGCCTCCTCAGGACGGCTGTAGACTTTTGATTTTTAGCCTTCTGTTTTGAGGGCTGCCCGCGATTATTTTGCCTTGAAATATAGGGTTGAGTTTAGAGGAGTAAACGCAGAACTTGGGCGGAGTAGGGTTGACTATGCGGTGGTTAAGCAATGACACATTCGGCGTTGAATCATAGATTACCTAGTTAGGCAATGACACATTCGGTGATGAATCATAGATTACCTAGTTAGGTAATGATACTTCACGCACCAAAAGCCAGTTTGATCATAGCTATATACAATGCTCCCCCCCCCCATTGTTATCCCCAAAAAACATCGTATCTATACCTCCCTCAATCCAAAACTATTTTTGACATTTTTTGAGTACTTTTTGTGCCTAGCGGCGATTCCTAGAGGAAGAACATCTAAAGCATGAGAAAGTATATAGACAAACTCTACAAAACCCTAGAAAAGCCTTCTCGCAAGGTATTATACGATCGCTGGGGGATATCGGGTGAGGCAGCGGCCGATGCCTACCAAGAGACTTGGGCGGTTGTATGGAAGAAGTATACCGATTGGGAGGCTGCTCAGGCTATAGGCTCAAAGAACCCGCCTAAACCTGTACCCGACCTTCGCCAACGAAAGAATTGGCCATGGTTTTTTACCATCCTTATCCGAATGGCCATTAACCGAGAGCGAATTGAGGGGAGAATCGTTGAACGTGCCAAGCGATGGCTTGAGCGACATAAAGATGATAATCCCGTAGATGAAGAGAAGGCGAAACGCCAAAAGGAATACCGCCTTATCCTCATTTATGACTTCGTCAAACGAATGCACAAAGGCTGTAGAGAACCGCTATTGTTACTTTATAGAAAGGATAATGATGGCCAAGAAAAGAAATCCATGAAACAACTGGCTGATTTGTTTGGCATAACCGAACAGAGCATGAAAAACAAATTGAGCCGTTGTCGGAAGAAGATTCAGAAGTACTTCGAATCCATGGATACAGAACTCCCTGAAGATTGGGAGCCAGAATTTCCAGATACCCTTTCCCAAAACGAGAATCCCACCCATATGTCCCATACACATTTTTCTTTAGAAGACATTCGTGCCTACCTATTCCAAGAAATGGACGCACCCCAACGCACTCAATTCACCACTCAACTCAAAACAGATACGGAGCTGCGGCGGATGTATCAGCTTGCCCAAGCCCTATACCTATACAACAACCATCCAACCGAAATCGCGGCCCTACAAGAGTGGGACGACAACTTGCCGACGCCCGAAGAATTGGTCATACATAAACAAGACTTCTTGCAGGCCGTAGCAACAGCCGCCCAAGCGCGTCGTCGGAGAATGTACGGAGGGATGATAGCCGCAGGCTTATTGCTATTGTTGATTCCTGCCATACTATTCCTTACCCGCCCCGTCGCGCCTGAGATGTATGCCTATCATCCTCCAGCCTTAGAAGAAGGCTTCGAACCTGTATCGGCTACCGAAGACGTACAAAGTCGCTACGACATAGCCGTATCCCTCTACCAATCAGGTCAATACCAAGGAAGCATTGCCAAACTAGAGGAGATTGAACAAATATTCCCTTACGAAATTGATTCCAAAGCACACCGAAAACTCCTCCTCGGTATGAGCTTCCTCCAAACCCAAGCATATGATCAAGCCCTAGAGGCATTCCACCAAGCAGAAGTTCGAGCAAAAGATTCCCTGAAATGGCAAGCCATATATTATAGCATGGTCGCATGGAACGAGAAGGGCGATAAGCCCCAAGCCCTTACTAAACTGAATTCTATCTTAAGTCAATCATCCCCCCAATTCATCAAACAATATAAACTGGAAGTATGGAAAAGGTATTTAGAAGAGTAATGAGTCTATGGTTGTATGGTTTTTTGGTAAGTGTGTGTGTATGCGCACATCTCACTGCTTATTCCCAAGTGTCTGTCGCAGAAAAGAGTGTAGCCACCAAGCCTGTTCTGGCGGATGCCCCTGCTTATACTATTGAGCTTGACTATGAGGCCCCTTCTGCTAGGCCACACTATCCACATGGAGACCTTAAGCGAACAACGAGATGCTTTCAGGAAGATGGTTCTGGATTTGTCTGGCAATATAAGGGCGAATATTTTTTCTTGACAGCAGACCATGTAACAGCAGGGCTTTCTGCTGGCTATATTGCGATTAAGGATAACCTACGAAACGACTTCCTAGTGAACTTCCTAGGTGCCGAAACCCTCTTTGATGTATGTGTATACCAATGCCAACGAACCAAATTGCCTTCCAAGGCATTGTCCTTTATCTCTCCCGAAGAATGGAATACCTATAGGCTAGGAGTGGATTCGGTAGAAGCTTGGGGTTATGAAGGACAAAGTACTCATTGTGAACGCTTTAATTGTAAGGTCATTCAAGAAAAGGTAAGCATTCCTGATGGCGGAGGGAAAAGTTTCTTACGTATGTTCCTTAAAACAGATAAAAAATTTCCAGAGGGATATAGTGGAGGCCCACTTATGTGGAAGGGGAAAGTGATTGGTATGATACTCGGAAACTACAAAGGAAATGGGTATGTACTCCCTGCGGCTGCTTTACAAAAGGCGACAAAAGATATAATCTCAGGCGGAAGGATTGCGCGTGTGTTGGTAGGAGGGGTATGGAAGGAAGAGCCGAAGCGTGGCGTTGTATTGGTAGATGTGCTAAAAACAGATATCACCAACCCTGCAATCAATTCCTTGAAGAAGTTCCAAGGGCAAAGATTGGTCTCTATCGGTGGTACACGTATCCGTAATCTAGAAGACCTTCGAACCTTTATGGAAACTTCCCCTATCCAGCATGACGCAGAGGCAAAACTCCGTTTTACTTTTGAGGACAAGGCCGAAGTCTTCCTTACCTTAAGATGCCTCCAACTCTCAGACTATGAGAGTATTGCACAATACTATAATACGAATGGGTACTTTGGGAAAGCGGGTACGCTTCGCCAAACAGAGGATAGAAAATCCCTCAAAGGGGTATTTGGAGGAAGAACCGAGTATATCACTTCCATTGGTACCTCAAGTTTGAGTTGTGGGTTCATTTGTAACAAGTATCATGAGCTTGGCATCATCCTCCGAATGCTTGCCCCTGCTTCTCAGATCGAGGTATTCTGCATAGGGAAAAATGACCTCATCATTGATACGCCTCCTATTCTAATCTATTAATCCTAGTCCTATGAGAATCTTATGTTTACTCTTTTTATCTCTCCTTCTATCTCTCTCTTTTGTATGGGGACAAGGAAAATGCAATACCCAATTTTCTCCCCAACAAATAGAGCAATTGAAATCAGAAAGCGATAGAGGCTCTGACTTCCGAGGGATGTTCGTCAGCCAAGACCTTGTTCTGGGAATGACGGACATACCTATTAAATTTCATGCGGTTCGTAATAGCCAAGGCGACTCCGTAGCCCTTACCCCCTCCAAGGCGCAGCAGTTGGTGGAGGACTTGAACCGTATATTCTTGCAAGCACGTATTCGATTCGTACAATATGAGGGGATTGAGCATATTGATAAGGAGAAATACTTTCTCTCAGTTGAAACCTATGAGAAAGAGCTTATACGATTGTACAATATGCCTAAGGTACTCAATATATATTATGTCAAGCGTATTGAGAAAGGAAAGGTTGCAGGCTATTTGTACAATGATACAAAGGATCGTATCGCCAATGAACAGGATTGTATTATAGCAACATATGAATCCATAGACAATGGCTCAACCCTGCCTCATGAAGTAGGACATTACTTTGGATTGCTCCATACACATGGAGATGAGAACGGGAATATAGAAGCCGAATTAGTGGATCGTACGAATTGCCATAATACAGGAGACCTAATCTGCGATACCCCTGCCGATCCTAATCTGTGGGACCTCCAGCGTTATTGTACCCCCGATTGCCAGTATACAGGAACCAAAAGAGACCGTAACGGAGAACTATATACGCCTCCCCTGCATAATTATATGTCCTACAACCCCTATCCCGAATGCAGAACCGAATTCACTCCTGGCCAATTTGGGCATATCTCCTATTATATGCGTGAAAAGCGAGCGTATCTAGAGATGCCTAAATCTAGCCAAGAGGGGCGTACATCTATTAAGGGAACATGGTCTTTTACGCGCATCAAAACGAGTTCGCTCATGAGAACGACCCGCGATCAGAACCTATTTGCGTTTGTGGACTCTCTACAATCTGGGGAGAAATTCGTCATCAATGCCAGTAATATCTCCAACCAAGATATCTATGCCTATGTGATTAATATGGATGCACGAAACCAATCCAGCATTTTGTATCCTTATCCCAAAAATGCTCAAACCAATTTATTGAAAGCGAATGTATTAAGTGAACAGATTCCCCCTCGACATGCCATTCAATTAGATGCCTCTATAGGTTTAGAAACGACTTGTATGCTCTTCAGCCGACAAGCATTAGACATCGATAAGCTTGAAGAAGACCTTGCTTATGCGAGGGGTTCCTTTATCGAACGATTGTATGCTGTATTTGGCAATCGATTGGTGCCACAAAGTGAAGTGACCTATTCGGGTAATGTAAACATGAAGTTTGAGGCGAAGCTAGATGAACATGAGATTCTACCCGTCATCGTCCAAATGCACCATATCCCCTAAAAGAATCCCCCCATACATGAGTACTTTTCAAGCATAGGAGCGATTACGCTCAGAAGGGACACTCTATCATAGAGAACCCTCCCCTCTTTACTTTTAATTACAAAACAATGATGTCTTTTAGCCTAAAGAAGCAAATGTATGCCTACCCTTGGGAACGATGGATATGTATATGCATATTAGGAGTGGTCTGGGCAATGCCTAGTGTAGTTGCCCAGAGTTACCTAAGAACGAATGAGGTCATAGACGAGCTGAACCAATCGCCCTTTCTCCAAGAACATGCTGCATTTCGAACGAAGGTTGTGCAAATGACCAAGCAGGCTGCCTCCAATCCAACCTTCTCCCCTGATGACTATACCAAACTCTATACGGCCTACACCCAATTGGCCTTTGCCTATAATGAAGGCTATCTAGATATGATGAGGAAAGACTTATGTGATATAGAGCAAATTAAGAGGATGCGTGATAAGCCTGTGAGCTTTGCCCGAGCCTATCATGAGAACTACCAAAAAGCAATGGAGGAATACACAAGCTCTTTATTCCCGCTTTTGGAAAGATTGCTTAGGGAGGAAGCCTTAGCAGAGGGGCTCAGCATAATTCCATCTGCCAATGTTATGCGGTTTGAACAAATTGTGATTGTGATGCGAAAAAGACGAGAAGAAAGAAGCGAACAAAATCATATCCTTGTCTCCTCCGTCAATAACTACCTCTTCAATCCCTTACGTTTGCCCGATTGGAACACATTAGGCATCAAAAGCCAAACCGCCAGACCTCCTGTTGTGGTTCCGCCAACTACCCTGCCGATTATCCCAAAAGCCGAAGGCCGTATTACCTTAGAAGTTCTATTGGAAGGAGGGAGGGGCATCACACCTGTGGTACTCCATAAAGCCACAACTACCTCTACATCAGCTCCTCAATATGCCGAAACCCGCTTCCGAGACCTTGTCATAGGAACGATTACAGATAAAGCGCCTCCTTCTTCCCAAGTCCAAACCCTCTTGTATGAAACAGAAGAAGCATATCCTGAACATACATTCTATAGAATGATTGCGGAAGGCAATGGGTTTATTTATGTATTCGCCCTGAACTCGGGCAATAAAACCTATGCCTTCTACCCCTATCAACAAGGTCTCGCATACATACCTGAAGGCAAACAATATGATGTCCCTGTTCAAGCAGACTTACTATTAGGACAACCTGAAACAACTACCCCCCTAGGAGGAAGCCGAATCATAATTCCTAGTACCCGAGACTATATAAAGATTGTAGACGCTGAAAGGGGAAGGCCTTCGGATTCGGAGCAATTGGTTGTGATTGTCTCAAAAGCGGAGATGAATATGAAAGATATAATGCGACAAGTTGAGGCTTTTCCCGAGCAAATGCCCATGGAGGAAAGGCTCGCCAAAATATTCGGCAATCAATCCGCCTCTCCCGAAGAAGCCAACGTACAACTCAAAGGCGGAACCTTGTCCTATACCTTAGCAGAAGACGATAAGAATGTTTTACCTATCACACTTGCAATCAAACGAAAGTAATCGTATCCTAAATAGAGTGACTTGTCAGGATGATGCCTCAAAAAGGTAGCATCCTTTTCCTGTATTACAAAGCGTAACTTAAGACCTTCTAAAATGATGTCCAAACACTACCTATTGTTATTGCTATGGCTGTTGATATATCCCTATGCTAGTGCGCAGAAGTCTCGCCTATTTACTGTGACAGAACGTAGACTTGCCCTTGTAATTGGGAATGCAGGCTATGGAGGAAGCAATTCTCTTTGCCAAGAGAACAATTGCCCGCCAATAAATGATGCCAAAGCGATAAGTGCCGCCCTAGAACGACTTGATTTTGAAGTCATTACCTTATACAATAGAACCAAAAAGGAAATGGAAGATGCCGTAGATGATTTTGCCAGACGCTTAAAAGACTATCACACGGCTCTGTTTTATTTTGCAGGCCATGGATCTGAGGTGGGAGGCAAGAACTATATCTATCCCATTGATGCGTCTATCAATCGGGAGGCAGATATAAAATACCGATGTGTAGAGGTGAATTGGATTCTGGAAAGTATCTATGAAGCGGGGGTAATAAACAAAATCATGCTTCTAGATGCGTGTCGCTCAAATGAATTTGAACGAACATTTAGACGGGGAGGAGAAACAGGGGGGCTTTCTGCTATGGAAGCACCTGTGAACACCTTTATTGGGTATGCGGCTGCAAGTGGTCAGACTGCAGCAAACTTCTCTCTCTCTAGGAAAAATGGAGTGTATACAGAGGCAATTCTACGATATCTTGAAACGCCCAATATGACCATAGGGCAAGTATTTACCCGTGTAACCAAAGACGTAAGACTAGCTACAGAGGAGGAAGAAGAAACCCAAATTCCTTTTCGAACCTCTTCTTTCGAGGAGGACTTCTTCTTTAGGAAACTAAAGGCCGATAGAGACCAAGATGGATATGCAGATGAAGAGGATGATTGTCCTGATATCTTCAGCAAGATAAATAGAGGATGTCCTATGACGGATTACGACCTAGACGGCATACCCGATAACCAAGACCCCTGCCCAAAACGCTACGGCTCCAACAAAGGCTGCCCCGACCTCCCAGGCATGGTTTTCGTAGAAGGCGGCCGTTTTGCAATGGGCTGTACAAATGAACAAAAAAATTGCCAGAGCGATGAAAAACCTGCACATCCTGTAAGTGTGAGCGATTTCTATATGGGGGTTTATGAAGTGACCTTTACAGAATTTGATGCTTTCTGCGAGGCAACCAATCGGAAGAAACCTTCAGATCGAGATTGGGGACGCGGTAATCGACCTGTAATCCGTGTGAGTTGGTATGATGCAATAGAATACTGTAACTGGCGGAGTCGAAGGGCAGGCCTAGAGGCTTGTTATACCATAGATAAAACACGAAAAGATCCCAATAGTAAGAATTTTAATGACGACTATACATGGGTGGTGTCCTGTGATTTTAAAAAGAATGGATATCGCTTACCTACTGAAGCAGAGTGGGAGTATGCAGCTCGTGAAGGAGGAAAAAGTGTATTGTTTGGTAATGGAAAGAATGTACCTAATTTGGCTGAAATCAATTTTGGTTTAAGGTGGCGTCCGAAAGCGGATTCTGTGAAGGGGGGAGACCGTAAGAGAACGGTAACAGTTGGTAGCTTTTCGCCTAACTCTTTGGGGCTATACGATATGAGCGGTAATGTATGGGAGTGGTGCTGGGATTGGTATGGGCCTTATGGTAGTGAGTTTCGTACTAACCCTACGGGAGTTACGAGTGGCTCGGATCGTGTGATTCGTGGTGGTAGCTGGGAATACCCCTGGAATAACCTCCGCGTAGCTGACCGTGACCCCTTTGACCCTAATTCTAAATGGAGCGATGTGGGCTTTCGTCTCGTCAGGACGGCTATGGATTTTTGATTTTTAGACTTTTCTCTTCCCAGCATATAAATAAACCACAATATGAAACCCTACCTTATTACCCTATGTCTCCTATGCGCATTCCCCTTAAGCAGCTTCAGCCAAGTACCCACTAAAGGCATGAACCCTAAACCCATACGTATTGCGCTCCTAATAGGAAATGCTGCCTATCAATACCCTATCTCTCCGCTTAGAAACCCCCTCAATGATGTAAGTGCCCTTAAGCAGTCCTTAAAGCAGCTCAATTTTGAGGTAATAACATGCAAAAATGCAAGCCTTAAAGAAATGAAGGACGGAGTGAATGAAATGAGTGAACGTATCAAATCCTATCTTGCTATAGGTCTTAAGCCAGAAGTAGTGTGGGTATACTATTCAGGGCATGGAGTGGAGGGACCCGACCATGAGGATAACAGCCAGAACTTCCTTGTTCCTGTAAATGCGGAGATTGAAGAGGAAGGCGATCTTGTGAGTGAATGTATGACAGCATCTTTCATCTTACGCAGAATGAAAACGGCTAAGGCCAAGGTCAATGTGCTGCTATTGGATGCTTGCCGCAACAATGAAATCCCCAAGGTATACCAAGATAAGGCCGTCAAACAGCTCTATGGCAAAGGAGGCTTAGGTATGATGTCGGGTAAGAATGTCTTAATTGGCTTTGCAACGGCTCCAGGAAAGGTAGCATTGGATGGTAAGGATAATATGAGTCCTTATGCCAAGGCATTGACGAAGCACCTCCAGACACCTAATATGACCCTTGGCAACCTCTTTGAAAAGGTGGCAGGAGAAGTAAAGAAGTCCACACATGAGCTACAAAGACCTTGGACATATAGTGATTTAGATGAGTTCTTCTTAACCAAAAAGGAGCAGAGGATTTCTTCTGGAGGGATAACTCCAAAAACAACTACTCCCCCTCAACCTAAAGACATTCCAGGGATGGCTTTCGTAAAAGGAGGAACGTTTATGATGGGCTGTGATCCGAAGCGAGATGGAAATTGCGAAAGTAATGAAACGCTTCATAAGGTTACAGTAAGCAGTTTCTACTTAATGCGTTATGAGGTAACAAATAAGGAGTATTGTGAGTTTTTGAACGACAAAGGACGGGATGAAGAAGGAGATAAGGTTTGGTTGGATATTTCGTCTTCTTATAGTCTAATAGAGAAGGTGGGAGGTATTTACAAACCGAAGGGAGGCTTTGCCGATCATCCTGTGATAGAGGTTACATGGTCTGGTGCAAGTGCTTATGCGCGCTGGTATGCCCGAAAAACGGGATATGAGTATCGTCTGCCTACAGAAGCCGAATGGGAATATGCAGCGCGTGGAGGGATAAAGAGTAGAGGGTATAAGTATGCAGGGAGTAGTGACAATTTAGCCCTTTATGGGAATTTTTGTGATAAAAACTGTCCGTATGCCTCGGAGGGAGAAGAGGCAAATGATGGGTATGTACGAACAGCTCCCGTAGGGAGTTTTCGTGCCAATGAGTTAGGCTTATACGATATGAGTGGAAATGTATGGGAGTGGTGTAGTGATTGGTATGGGTCTTATGGTAGCGAGCCTCGTACTGACCCTACGGGAGCTACGAATGGCTCGTACCGTGTGATTCGTGGTGGTAGCTGGGACCCCAGCCCTGCTGACCTCCGCGTAGCCTGTCGCAACGGCGACATCCCTGCTCATAGCAGCAACCTTCTGGGCTTTCGCCTCCTCAGGACGGCCATAGACTTTTGATTTCTAGACTTTTAGCCTTTTGTTTTGTGGGATGATGCCTTCGTTCTTAGGTTCTTTGTCTTTATGGGGATGCGCTTCGTCTGTGAGTGAGACCTCTCTGCCGCCCACGGAGTATGGGCGGAAAGAGGGCGAATGAACAGGACGAAGCCGCGGGCTGTCCGCGATTTTTGAGGAGGACTTACCCACCCAACGCCCCAATACAGGCCTCCCGCACCGTCCACACCTCCTCAAAGCCACGGGCAATCCCCTCCTCCTGAATCCACTGTTGGAGGAAAGCCTTATGGTAGGTTACTTTGAAGGAAACCACATGTTGGGGGAGGATGGGGCGTTCTTGTATGATGTCGGGTAGGATATGTTGAATGTTGGCTGTGGGGGAGGTGTAGTCGTGGCGGGTGGAGGCGATACGGAGGTAGCAATGCGCCTCGGGTATATAGTCCATCGAATGAGCAGCCAAAACATCCGCGACTTTGGGCGTGTTTTGGCTATTCATTCGGTAGATGCCTAGGATGAGTTCGACCTCGGGGATGTGGTTGAGGTCGGCTATGGATTTGAGGAAGGCGTGCTTGGAGCTACAGCTGCCCCGCCCTTCCGCTATGACGAGGAAGAAGTTGGAGCGGGAGCTATTACGGCCGTAGGGCAATTGGCGGATGTAAGCTGTGAGGGCATCCCAAGTCCGAATGCCTTTTGCCCACAAAGCCTGTGTCCATTCGTCGGAGGAAGTAAGCGTGTACATAGCCCTAAAACTTCAACCAATCAGGAACCTCAATCGGCATCGAACCCTCCCATTGCTCCAGAATATCCCGCACCTCCATCAGCGCGAAGCCCAGCAAGTTTTGGCCGCGCCATGTATGGGGATTCTCGATATTCTTGGCACTTTTGCTGAGGCCAATCCCCCAGATACGGTCGTACGGACTCGCCTCTACGAGGATACGGCTATGGGTATTGAGGAGGAATTCTGCAAAGGAAGGATGTTGAGAGAATTTGTGTATATTCCCTGTAACCACAATCTGGTACTTATGGGCATTCCATATGGCATTGTCGAAATTCCGTACTTTACGTCCGAGCTTTTTGGCATGTCCAGGATTATTGCTCGCAATGATTTGGGCGTACATTTCGTCATCCTTGAATACGCGCGCCTTCTCGGCCATCATCCAATGCTCGGCCGTTTTGAAAGTCGTACCGTCTACGGTAAAAGGCGAATCGTACCATTGGCTGAAGCAAGTTTTGGTGACCTGCCCAGGCTTTTGGGTATGTCCCCAGAAGAAGACATATTTGAGGGAGTGGCCTGTGTCAAAGGCCTTACGGGTTTGTTGAATGGAGTAATTCATCTTAGTTGTTAGGTTGTTAATTGGGCGAATGTCTAAGGGGCTTATTTTTGGGTATCGAAAATACGAAATTGCAATGAGAATAAAAATGGGTTTCCAGATGAGCCATATCCTTCGTTACTTTCGATACTACTTTAATCGAATCAGCATATGAAAACGATATATAGCTTGTTCCTTACGCTCCTCATTGCCCTGCCAAGCATTGCCCAAAATACAATGGGTACGATTTACCATGATCCTGATCAGGCTTTTGAGGGCTATAACCTCCTTTTTCCCTATGGCCAACCCTATATCTATTTGCTCGATAATTGCGGACAAGTCGTAAAGCAATGGGGAGATGAATTGGCGGAGCCTGGAAGCATTGCTTATCTGGAGGAGGATGGGAAATTGTATGTGATGGCAGATACGCTAGGGGCAATGGGCAGCCGAACGAATGTGTTGGAGATTTGGAGTTGGGACAATGAGTTGATTTGGCGATATATCAATGAGGATTCGACCAAGGTATTCCACCATGATATAGAGGTCTTACCAAATGGCAATATATTGGTGCTAGCTGTAGAGCGGAAGTCTTTGGCGGAGGCAATGGACGCGGGTCGAGACGATGCAAAATTGACGGATGCTTGGTTGGAGACAGAAGTGCTAATGGAGTTGGAGCCTGTCGGAAGCAGCGATGCGAATATTGTGTGGGAGTGGTATGCATGGGATCATCTCGTACAAGATTTCAACGATCAGGCCGCTAATTATGGGAGCGTATACGACTCCCCTCGCCGAATCGACCTCAATTATGACGAATACGATGGCCAAGCCGATTGGCTGCACATCAATTCTGTCGATTATAATCCCGCCCTAGACCAAATCATGCTAAGCGTCCCCCATTTCAATGAACTATGGGTTATCGATCATTCGACCACTAGTGAGGAGGCAGCCACAAGTTCGGGCGGATTAAGTGGAGTAGGGGGCGACTTGATGGCGCGCTGGGGCAACCCCAAGACCTATAGACGCTCAGAAGCTTTGCATCCCCAAAAACTCTTCTTTCAGCATGATACGCATTGGCTTGACCTAGAACTAGATTCCTCCGATCCTTCTTATGGAAAAATAGGCTTATTCAATAACCGAGTGGGCATTGATACTTCTACCGTAGACATACTCGATTTGCCCTTTGACACAGCCAATTGGGCTTACCCCTTCGATAGCCTTTGGGGGCCTGCCGATTTTGAATGGTCGTTTACGATTGAGCCCTCTTCCGTGATGTATTCGGACATCCTTTCAAGCATGCAACAATTGGCGAATGGCAATACGATCGCATTGGCAGGCCGACAAGGATATGCGGTGGAGGTGAATCCGATGGGAGAAGTAGTATGGGCCTATCAATTGCCTATTGCGTGGGGCGAGCCTCTTTCGCAAGGCAATCCCGTACCAAACAATGGCACCTACCTCTTCCGAATCCAACGCTATTCCAAAGACTATCCTGCTTTTGTGGGCAAAGACCTAAGTCCGATGGGCTACCTAGAACTCAATCCCGATACCGCAGCCTGCCAACTACCCACTACCGTATCTATAGAAGCCACCGAATGGCAAGACGACATCGTAATTGCCCCTAATCCCGTCCATTCCGATTTATATGTGCAATTGGGAGAAGTTTCCCCTATGAAGCCCCATAAAATAGAAATTCTGAATGCCTTGGGGCAAGTACAATATCAAGCCGATTTTTCCGAACAAAAACATTATATAGATACGCAATACTGGGAAGCAGGGATATACCTCCTACGAGTCAATGACAGTAAGGGATGGAAAATCATGAAACAATAGCTCCCAATCCCTTCCTTTGCGCCCAATTGTTTGTGCTACGGCTTAGTAGACCCGCTTCCAAATAGGCCTGTACATCATTGGGGAGCAAAGTGGGAGACATACCCGCTTTTACCAATAAGGCTGCAAGGGCATTATGATTAAGGTGGAACGCTGGGTAACGACCTGCTTGGTATGTCTGCCAATTCGGAAAGCGTTGGGTGTAGAATCGTACAATCTGAGTAAGGGATTGTGCCGCTTCTACATAGTCATTTTGAGCCAATTGCTTGGGAATAGGAAGCCAATAGGGATCAAGTATTTTTCTTTGTTTGGGAGTTGGATGAGGAGCTCCACCAAGGAGTTCCCAAAGCACATTATCTGCGGTTAGAGGAGAAGAACATACGCCTAAGGGCATGTGTTCGAGCAACTTCCATTCTGAACAGATGGCTGCCAAAGGAGCTGCCACTGTGAACTTTTCCCGAAGGGAAAGCCCAATAACTGCCATACTTGCCCATCGTTTCCAGACATCCTCTTCATAGCCTCCAAGATGAAGGAGTGCATAATATTCTTGGAGCAATTCGAGAAATGTATCCAAATCATCCTCTTCGAATACCTCTATATAAGGATCATTCGCCAAATCATACATTTCTCTAGATACCCGTTTTATATCCTCATGCCAATAAGGCTTCAGATAGGTATATCTCAAATAGCGAAGGGGGGGCATTTCGTCTGGCAAATATTGAATAATGGTACGTATATACGAAGCGATAGAGTTGTACATAGTTCGGCTTACGTTTTAATGAGACCTCCTTCTCGTATGGCCTCTGCTTCGGCTGCTTTATTGGCCTTAATGTTTAGGCTACCCACCGATTCGCCCCCACGGGCATCAATTTGGGCAACTTTCCCATTGGGCACAGTTCCAGGAAATAGGTGTTCGCCTTCATCTAAGATTTCAGGCTTGCTCACCACAATCTTGCCCTTTTGGTGTAGGGCTGGAATATCTAAGGCTTTTGCTTTTTCTAATTGTTTGACGGTTACAAGGTATACAAATACACGCCCTACTGTTTCACTTGGATTGCTACGTTTAACCCCACTCGAACTAAACTTATTTCCAAGGGCATAACTAGCCGCTTGACTTGCATTTCGTGAAGTAGAGATAAACGGAATGTCGAGCCAACCATGCCCCGAATAGCGTCCGCTATGGGCTGCTGAAATTTCTGTTACGAACTGATTGTAATTGTTTACATACAGCTCAACCATCTCAAAGAAATGGGGTTCATCATCTCGTTTAATCTTAGACAATTGGGTAACAACCGCTTGGATGGCCGTTCGTCTCTCACGGGGAGTCATGCTGCCTCGGTTTTCTTCCAATCGTCGAATATGCGAACTTACATCCCCTTCTCCTACCATATTCGAATTCACGATTTGGCTATAGGTAGTGGTATCGAGATTGGTACCGAAGTGAATCCCTCTGTATATAGCAAGGGCTCCTTTCGTTCCCCGTTTTCCGCCTAGGTTCGCTAGAGCATTGGTTAGGCTACGAATCTCTGCATCCAATTCTCGTTTCGTGGCACTGGTTGCATTTCGTGGCCGATTCATGATGCTCAGAATATTCGCGACTGCTGCTTTGGCTTGTGTCAAGGCTGTCATTTGGTCGGCCGTCCCTGGATTTCTTGCAAACTCCTGCTCACGTGTAGCGAGGTACTTTTCAATACGCATGGTCGTACTGGCCATCATGAGTTTGGCCTTAGGGCCTTTGCCTTTGAAGAATACCGTATGCGTTTCGCCCTCGTTATTGCGGAACTTTTTGCGGAGCGTCCACCATTTCACCAATTTGGCTTTCGCATTCTTTGCTCCTAATTGAAGCTTCTTGAAGATGATTTTCCCCCGCTTAACAATCCAATCAATGACCTTCTTAATGACATTCTGAACCTTTTGGCCAACCTTTCGAATGATTCCTACTACTGTCTTCGCCAACCCTCCTAGACCTGCTAGGTTGGCAAGGAAGCCAATCATAACAGGGAGACTACTCGCAATGGCATTCTCAACCGCTTTGGCTGCCGATTTTAAATCACCTGAGGCAATCTTGCCAATGGCTTGGAAGACAGATTTGGCGAAGTCAATGATTTGTTGTTTGCGTTCGATGAAGAACAAGACCACATTGACCAACATTTTGGCGACCTTGACCAATGCACCCGCAGGATTGAGTAAGCCTAGCAGCCAGAAAATCCCTTCTCGAATAACCGTTGTGATAAGGAAATCCTTGATGCCCGAAATAACCATCTCCTTCAGGTTGCTGAGCGAACTCATAAGCTTCTCCCATAAAGCCATAGGGCCTTTTTGGACAAGGAGTTTGAGGAAGTCAAAGGCTTTTTCGAGGGTTCGGACAATGGTTTCTCCCTTACGCCCCAGTCGTTTGACGAGTACTTTTCGAATCTTCGGATACGTAACCCCTGTGAGGTCTAGCACCAATCCGAATACCCCTTTCAGGTCAAACTTCTTGGGCATCGTAATGCCCTCTTTGCTCATTGACCCAAACAACCAACCTGTCAATCCCGCCATTAAATGCTTCTGTATCCGAGTCATAAAGCCTTTAAGGCCTAGGCCAATTCCTTTGAAAAGGTTGGAGATAAACCCAAGCGGATTGTTAAAGATGCTCTTGAGGATGGACGCCCCTTGGTTGAGGATTCCCATGATGGTCTCTACAGGTGCCCCCACCAACTTTAAGGCTCCTACAAAGATGAATTCCTTGATTTTGTTGGCAATACTCAATACAAAACGCTTGATGCGCTGGTAGGGAGTATTGAGATGCCGCTTTACGATATTGACGTTTGTGCCCCAAGAATTTAGGACAGAGACCTCATCCCAAATGGTATCAATCAATCCTTTGAGGTAGCTCCATGTAATTCCCAATTGATCCACCTCCTTACTCAACCAATTACCCATATCTTCCAAGGCACCACTTTCTTTGAGCTTATCAAACAAAACGGTACCGCCAGGCAATAGTCCCAAAAATCCGCCTATAAAATTCGTAGGTGTACGCGGAACAGCATCCCCTGTGAGAGGGTTTTTTCCAATGATAACGGTAAAGAGCGTATACCATGGGATATGTCGGGCGATTTTATTGAGGAGGCTCCCAATGCTAATCCGTTGAATGGCAGGACTCGCATGGGTAGAGATAGCGGGCTTTCGTTGGATGACCGCCCCTTGTTGGATGGTATGGGTCAATTCATGTGCGAGCAGATGCTTGCCCGAATTCGAATTGGGGTCGTATTGTCCTTCATTAAAGTAGATGTCATTGCCATGTGCAAATGCCTTAGCCCCCAATTCATTGCTCATCTGAACAGCACTTGAGCCTGTATGAATCCGAACTCCTGAGAAATCTGCCCCAAATCGGGGTTCCATATACCCACGGGCTTCGGAACTCATAGGACTCCCCCCTCCTTTGCTACTGTGGAGGCGTTGAGAGAGGCTTTCACTGCTTGTATAAGAACCCGCCGAATCACTTGATTGCTTTTGTACAGCTTCTTCTTCCTCCATCATTTGTAGGAAAGTAGGCGTGTGCTCAAGCGATTTTGTTTGTACCTCCTCTGTTTCATTCGACTCCTCCTCTTGCATTTTCTGAACAAAAGGAGTTTTTTGTATGCTCTCTTCTTCTGTACGTTGGAGGAATAATTTGGGTTGAACCTCTTCTTGCTCAGAAGCAGATTCTTCTTCCTGCATGCGTTGAAGGAAGCTGACGGGACTAATACGGGGCTGGAGAAAACTGGCTTGAACTTGGCTATCAGGTGTTTGGGTTACCTGATCTGCGACTTGGTCGGCTTCTTGTTCAAAGAAATCATTGGCAGCCCCCACCTTTACTGCAGTTTGTACCTGCAAGCTATGGGCAATCGAACGATTAGAGGGTTTCGATTGCTTGTTAACCAATATTTGTGCGGCTGCGAACATCTACTTGTGAATGTAGAGTGTTAATTTACTTCTTATCCTACGATTAAGCAAACGTAAGTAGGCGTATTTTGGTGTGATCCTTTTAATCTATGTTAGACATTTCGGTTTTTTTGTGGAAAAGCACTGTTTGCGCCTATTCCCAGCTGGGTATTGCTTACTCAAGCGCTTGACCTTCGACTACCCAGCTGGGTATTGCCTACTCAAGCGCTTGACCTTCGACTACCCAGCTGGGTATTGCTTACTCAAGCGCTTGACCTTCGACTACCCAGCTGGGTATTGCTTACTCAAGTGCTTGACCTTCGACGACCCA
>Ga0163111_10000093_pt1 | contig 49560 bp, 34 predicted proteins | sample CRUFie1St18metaG_FD_109645 | JGI IMG/M metagenome (GOLD analysis project Ga0163111, IMG submission 109645) | Marine microbial communities from the Costa Rica Dome - CRUD Field 142mm St18 metaG | ecosystem: Environmental > Aquatic > Marine > Oceanic > Photic zone | place: Costa Rica: the Eastern...
GCGTATACCTGCTGCAGTGCAACAGGCAAGCCAGAAACCTTTAGCGTATACCTGCTGCAGTGCAACAGGCAAGCCAGAAACCTTTAGCGTATACCTGTTGCAATGCAACAGGCAAGCCAGAAACCTTTAGCGTATACCTGCTGCAATGCGACAGGCAAGCCAGAAACCTTTAGCGTATACCTGTTGCAATGCGACAGGCAAGCCAGAAACCTTTAGCGTATACCTGCTGCAGTGCGACAGGCAAGCCAGAAAGCTTTCGGGTATACCTGCTGCAGTGCAACAGGTATACCCGAAACAAAAATTGAGGAATTCTATACAAAAGCTTTATCCCCTATTCATACACTACCTTATTCTGTATCAATTGATTGCCGATTCGCAATGAATAATAGTAAATCCCTTGTGTAAGCTTCGGCAATTTGATCAGGTGTAAAGGCGTTTCTTGTGCATCCCATGTTTCTCGAATTGCTAGTTTACCTAGTGCATCGTATAATACCCATTCGGCCTGCCCTTCTCCTCCATCAATCCGAACAAATAGCTCTCCTTTGGTTGGGTTCGGATATACCGAAACAGCAGGAATTCCTCCTAAAGCCTCCTCAACCTCTTTGCCTCCCTCATCATCTTTCAAGATAGATACATTCGTAAAAGGCACATTCCGACTTTGCACATGCAAATTATAACTCTCATTGCTAAAGGCACCTTCAGAACTAGCCACTTCGATATAGAGCGTATCCCCTGTGATGAGGTTGTTCAATACTACTCTTTCATCTGCCGTTCCCAGAGACAATGAGCTACCCAATAGCGAAAGTTCAGAGTCATACACCCATAGGTCATAATTCTCAGGAAGTTCGTACAATTTCACAGCGATACTTCTTTTTGTGCCTACTTTATATTGGAACCAATCTCTATCGGTTACAGGGCAAATCTCAGCATTTCTGTGGATGCCTATCGTGGGCATAGGAGCTGCTGCGCTTACCACATCGTTCGGTTCGAAGGCATCGCGCCCACAAACAGGAGCCGCAATGCTATCAATTCGAATATCAAAAGGGGTGAAGCTTTGGCCTGTGAGGCTTGAAACGACGATATAGTAGGTTGTTCCTCCCATCAAACTCACATTGTTCAAACTAGGATTTCCTGCGGGCGAATTGGCTTGCCCGACACATTGCGTTCCCCCATTGTCAGGACAACCATCTAGTACAAACACCCCCACATTCAAATCGCTATTCGTTATTTGTACCTGAACATATTGATCTGCGATGGGTGTATAGGAAAATACATAATCGGCCTCATTCATATATGTACTTCCGCAAGCATCCGCGTCACTGTAATCATTTCCACGGCATTGGGTAGTTAAGCCCGTTTCCTTGAAAGACAATCCATCTACCACATGTGCATTCTCACAATCTCGACCGAGGAAAGCAGCATTTACGATAACCTCATCCGATACCGAACAATTATCGTCTGTCGCTGTCACTTGGTAGACTGTCAAGGAATCAATTGTAACCGTAAGGCTTGCATTCGTTCCCAAATTCGTCGAACCTGCCTGCCACGCATAGCTCACCGTTCCTGTAGCCCCTGAAGCCATTGCATTCAAAGTAGTGGTTAGGTCATCGCATAAGACCACATCATTCCCCCCATCTACCGTTAAACTAGGTTCCACAAGCAAGGTGAAGTTACAGGTACTAATATTGGCGGCAGCGTCTATCACAACTGCTGTAATAGAATTAGATCCTTCTGCATACGGCCCTCCAGGTGAGTAGCTGACGGTTGCCCCTACACAATTATCAGCATAGCTAATATCGGTAAATGCACTCACTGTACACCCGACTCCATCTGCAGACAAGGTCTGATCAGGACAAGCCGAGATAATAGGAGCTTCCATATCTGATACAGAAACTGTCATCGAACAGCTCGCCGTTGTACCGACCATATCTGTCAATGTAAAGGTAACAGTCGTATTTCCTAATGGGTAGGTATCACTTGCATTAGAGGTATTGTTATAGTCATTCACAATCGACGACCCAGGGTAGGAACCGCCAGGAGTAGGTTGAGGCACCGTCACGGCTGCATTACATTGCCCTACATCATTGCCTTGGCTAATATTTGAGGGGCAAGTAATTGTTGGCGAACCATCTACAACGGTAATATTCAGCGAGCAATTGTCTGTATTCCCTCCTACATCTGTAGCAATAAAGGTAACCGTCGTCAAACCAATGGGATAATCATCAGAAGCATTGCTTCCTGCATTGTAGGTATTGGTAATTGAGGCAATGCTACAGTTATCACTCGTAGTTGGTACAGGTACCACAACACTGGCCATACTAGCCCCCGAAGCAGTTGTTGCTGTCATGTCAGCAGGACAACTCATGGAGGGGTTTTGGTTGTCATTTACCGTAATAGAAAAGGCACAAACCGTTGTATTACCAGAAATGTCGGTCACGGTATAGGTCACAGGGGTTGTTCCGATAGAAAAAACGCTTCCAGAAGCATGGGTCGAATCCACACTCGCAACTCCACAATTATCACTCGCAATCGGAATGGAGCTCCATTGTACCACGACATCACATGAACCCACTTCTGTGGAGGTAGTTACATCAGTTGGGCAAGAAGCAAAGCTTGGATTTTCATCATCTGTCACGGTTATATTGAAATTACAGGTAGCCGTATTCGAAGAAGAATCCGTTGCAGTATAGGTTACAGTCGTGGTACCCACCGCAAAGCTATCGCCCGAATTGCCAGTGCTGCTCACCGACATCAATGCACAATTATCTGCCGATGTAGGAGGAACCCACGTCACGGCTGCGGCACAAGTCCCGACATCTGCACTCAGGCTTATATCTGAAGGACAAGCGGTAAGGCTCGGCATTTCATTATCCAATACGGTAATATTGAAGCTACAAGCCGCCGTATTCCCTGCGGAGTCTGTAGCGGTATAGCTGACAGTCGTTGTACCAAGATCAAAGCTATCACCCGAACTTCCATCACTCGTAACCGACATAAGCGCACAATTGTCGCTTGGAGAAGGGGCCGTCCACATCACAACAGCCGAACAATTGCCTGCATCCGCTCCTACCGTTTGATCAACAGGACAACTCCCTAAGCTAGGCGATTCATCATCTGTCACTGTTACATTAAAGCTACAGCCTACCGAATTAGCATCGCCATCTGTTGCGGTATACGAAACGGAGGTTGTGCCTAATGGAAAGCTATCTCCTGAATTGGCAGAACTCGTCAAAGTAGGGCTCCCACAATTGTCCGAAACCGTGGGCGGATCCCATGTAACCACTGCAGCACACATTCCTGCATCATTAGATTGGGTAATGTCAGCAGGACAAGTAATCGTAGGGTCATCTACATCTGTCACTGTCACCACAAAACTACAACTTGCCGTATTGCCGCTATAATCATCAATTGAATAGCTTACAGTCGTGGCTCCTACAGGGAAGAAACTGCCCGATGTATCTGAAACGGAGATGGTTCGGATGCCACATTGATCAAAGAAGTTCGGCTCAGACCATGTGAGAACCGTTCCACAAACGCCTGCATCCCCCATCAAGGTCGTATCTAAATCACAGACCGTAATAATAGGCGCAATTGTATCAATGGGTTGGATATCCAATCCGCTCAATACATTCGCTGTTATATCTGTAATTTGGTCTTCCCCCTTGATGACCGTAGGGGCAACAACCATAGAAGGGCTTCGCCATACAATCCCCACTGTTCCTGTAGAATCTAAGATAGGGAAGCGTAGGCGTAAGATTCGGGTAAAAGTCATGGGAACTTCTGCCCCATTAGAAACCGTAAATAGATTGATGCCAATCCCCGTTCGGCCTACCGCATTAAATATTTGGTAATCTTCATCGTATACACATCCTCCTCCAGGACAAAGTGAGGAATCAATCAGTCCTACATAATTATAATCTGTCAATAAGAAAGGAGCTCCTAATACAGACGCATTATAGTCGAAATACAAGGCACTTGAGCCTAGGTCAAAGACTGAACCATTGGCCTTTATTTCTATATCTACGGAGAAAAAACCTGCGGATGCACACTCATTCGCCAACCGCAAATCAAAACTCTGTCCATAGGTAGCCTCTACTCCCCATAAACAGATGCATATCAACAAGGAGAGGTAACGATGTTTCATAGCTATCTCAATCAAATAGTCTAAACAATAATACTTGCAATGCTTCTCGTACGCACTAATACTTCACCACCCGATTCACAAAAATTGCTTCTCCAAAACGTACTTCTATATAGTAGATTCCAGCGGAATAATCAGTCACATCAAAGCGAACCTGATTCGCGCCTGTCCGAATATTCTCTTGCCAATCCGTCAAGGGATGCCCCAATACATCAATCAATCGAAACTTTGCTTCTCCTTCAAAGGCAGCAAAGAAATCCATGTTCACCCAATCGTTTGCAGGATTCGGATAGATTGATATATGATGAATGCTTTGCTCTTCCACCAAACTCTCTTCTAGGCTCTCTGTATCTTCTCCTGCCAAGGTCTTATCCGTATCCTTCACCAAACTTGGGTTTGTAAAAGGCGTATTCCGTGCTTGCAACTTCAGCTTATATCCTTCTTCACTAGACGCGCCTTGGTATCCATATACCCGCACGTAATAATTCGCTCCCATTGGCAAGGCATTCAACCATACCAATTCATTGTCTGTTTCATTATTGTAAGAGCCTGTTACCAATGCTTCATTGGCATCATATACTTCTAAATGGTAATTCGCAGGCAAGGCCGAAAGCTTCAGGCTGATGTTGTTCTTCGTTCCTACCACAAAGTAGTACCAATCTTCATCCCCCGAAGGGCATAGACGGGCGTTCTTATTGATTCCGCTCAGAGGCAACAGCTTAGCATTCGAAGCATCCTCATTCGATTCAAACGGATCGTGCCCACATAAAGTTCCAGGCAATGGAATCGCGGGTCCATTCAGGCCAAATAGGAGAGATTCGTATACATTACCCATATCATCATCATATTTCACGACGGTGGGAGCTTCCAAAATACCCGCTCGTGTTGTCCCTCTCCACTGAATATTCACATCGGCATTGGGGTCTACAATAGGGAATCGGATTTGGACGACATCGGTGAAGCTCATCGGTAAAATGGCTCCATTATGAATCGATAATAGATTGGATGCTAGGCCTGTTCGATTCCCCGCATTCAACAGCTTATAGGTATAGCTATACACACAATTACCCGACAAACAGAGGTCGCTTCCTGCATCATAGCCTGCATACGCAAAGCTTTGTTCCACTTCGGGTGCGCCCAAAGCGGCAGCATTGTAGTCAAAGAATACCACGAAGGAGCCGAGTTCGAAGCTTGACACATTGGCCTTCATCTGCACAGTCGTATACAAATGGGTCGAATTCGCCGAATCAAACCGCATTCTCAGGTCAAAGGTTGGGGACTGACTTTGGCTATACCCCAGCAAACACATGCTAATCAGCCCTATATACACACATATCTTTTTCATAATTCCACTGTTTAACGAGGTACTTCCGAATAAATCAAGTTGTTACGCAACCAAATGGAGCGGTCATCTGGGTTTACATTCAAATCAAGGTTGTAATTCGAACGAAGAAGGTACTGGTTGAACATCAGGTTCTCCGTTTCCCAGATAGCATTGTCATTTGGGTTGATATTAGGATCTGCATAGCTATTTCCACCAAATGCTCCGTAAGTATCCGAACTGCTAATATTCACCAAACCTGCGCTTCCATTTAGGGTATAGGCCTTGGTTGCATCATCGGAGAAGTCATAGGTGTAGATATTCTCGCTATCTCCTTGTAGGTGGTTACTACTCATCACGATTAGGTGATTGTGGTGTTCGACTACCAATAGGAAAGAATCGACACCCGCAACCAATTGGATGTCCATAATGGAATCGCCTTCCATATCTAGCATATAGCCGTCATTCCGTAAGAAGACTGCCATTGTATCAAAGGCCGATGCCGCACTTGAATCTGTTCGCAAGCTAATCAGTAACCAATCTACAATTCGCGTATCGGGTATCGCATCCACCGATTCGTCCCCATTGTATCCCCACATCACTCCAGGCGCCGCCAAAAGGCTATCGTAGGGTTGTTCCAATGGAAGCATCCCCCGCGAATTCAGTAAGGTATCCATATAGCCCGCAGCTGTACCCGACGGACAAGGAGTGGCACAATAGGGTCCTTCTAAGAATACCCTTGCCACCAATTTAGCATTCGGATTGACCGAAACGCTTGCCTCTGCCATATTCTTCAAGTCCTCCTGATTATTCACGCTATCCCTTGCACTGGTAAAGAAGGCATAGTCTCGTCCATATTGCCCAAAGAAGGTATAGGTAGTATCTCCTGCGGGTATGGTATCCGTATGCTCTGTCCAAGCCCCTCCATCCTCCGAGACATATAAGGAGTAACCCGCCAAGCCCGAGCCCACATCTGTAGCAGAAAAGCTCAGCTCAAAGAAGTTCGAATCTGCCGTCGGACTCACAGCACTCAGTATACTCACAGGGTCATCTGCATCAATAATATTGAATATCTCTGGCGTAATGATCGCATCATTAAAGTCGAAGACAATGGAGGCTTCTGCCAAGATAGAATCCCCCGTTTGGCTATCATTCTCAGGTTTGACGGTAAAAGTCACAAAGCCCTCACCAGGCCGATAGGAAATCGTATCCCCAAAACGATCCGTATCTGTATTCACTAGGAGGTATCCTAATTCAGCATTCGTTGGAGGCAAACCCGTCACGGGGTCAATGGATTCGAATATCCAAAAGGCTTCATTCGTGGTTACATCCACCCCTGCCGTTACGTCCACAAATACCCCCAAGGAATCCACTACATCCACCCGACCTGTATAAATAATCGAATTCTCTGGTACACTAAATATGAAAGACCCAAAGCCGAAATCCCCCAATCGGAAAGAGAAGATATCAATATGTTCAGGGATAGGATGCGAGATGGTTACCCGTTGGGCGGGAGCAGTCGCAAACTCTGGGTCATTCTCATACCGAATGGTATAGGGCAATACTTCGTCCACAGAAACCCATCTTTCCTCCCCTACTCCCTCAGGCCCAATAATATCGTTGGGGTCTACGGCATGAATTCGAGGAATGACAATATCATCGTCATCGTCATCACAATCCTCTTCTGTGATGGTCACAGTAGCCGAAACGGTATTCCGACAAGTAGGATTGCTAGGGTGAGAAACCGTCACGGAGTAGGTTCCACTCGAATTCACACTAATCGAACGACCTGTTGATCCATTGCTCCATGAGAAATCACAATCGGAACATTCAGAACTCGCAGCGAGGGTCACATTCACAGACTCTCCTTCACAAACCACTCGCGTTCCTCCTCCACTAATAGTCGTACGAAGCCCTTCAATTTGAACCGACTGAGATTCTTCTGCCACACAACCATCTGCATCTGTTACGGTAACAGAATAGGTGCCTGGCATTAAGTCTGTCAGCTTCATTGTTCCCGTCTCGCCTGTACTCCAAACAATGGTATGAGGGGCACGGCCCCCATCAATCACCAACTCCAACTCTCCGTTTTGCCCCGCATTTTCTCCTTCACAGGTAACATCCTTTGGAATCAGTTGTAAGCCATACACGGGCACAATAAGCCCTAACAATAGCACGATGCATATAGCACGCAAGGCCTTGGGTAAATAGTTTGTGTATGTCATCTCTATTCGTCTCCTTTATCATTGGAATTAGGTGAACCATTTTCATTCTCAGGGTAAGTATCCAACAAGAAGATCTTATCTTCTCCGTACATCCGCCGAATCTCTTCAGAGAAAGGCCGTAAATGCGGAGAGTAGGTATAAGACTGAAGCAGACCCGCAGCTTCTACATATTCACCGTTTAAGATCTTTCGAAGGATATTGTCCTCTTGCTCTTGGGTTAAACCCATACGAGACATATACGTTTTCAATTCGCTATGTTCAGCCCAATCAGCAGGGGTAATGACCCGAATCTGGGCTTTCTCATGTTCTACATACTCAGGGAAGAAAACCGAACGAATTACGGCTTCTTTTGGGGCTTCCCCTGTTTTCAAATAGGCGCGAGAATGCGTTATGAGTTGTGCGGGAGAAAGGTCATTTCCTATCATGACCAATTGTCCAAAAGCAGCGAAATCATTCTCCGAAACAGGAGGATCATTCTCTCCAAACAAATATCCTAAGCCCTCAGCAGAGATATGAGCGAAGAGGTACTTTAATTCGCCCAATGCTTGATTGTCCGCAGGCGAACAAGCATACCATGCCCCCCCTACTTTTTTTGCCATAAAGACGGTGCGCTGGAGCTTGCCATTGCTTCCCATATATGCGTATTGCATAAGACTTAGCGAATACCCATTTAAGGAAAGCCGTATCCGTCCATACACGGTATGCGTTCGCGCATTACGAACGGCTAACCACGCCTCAAAGTCCGCAGCTTCCAATGGCGGATACTCTCCTGCTTGGAAATACGTCCGATAGGTAGCCAAATTCGTCGATGTCCAATAGGAATGAAACAATTGTTCATCCGCAGAATACTCTCCCACATTCGAAGGCGAACTAGCAGAAACCGCCCAAGGAGTAGCATAGGTTTCGACTTCATGCACCGTAGCTGTACCCGAATACAATAGTACCTTTCCTATATCCTGGCCATAATTTAGGCCACATGTCAATAACAATAGGCAAAGGGTATATGCAAAATATCTCATAGGATTCACCGTCATATAAATCGTATGCTTATCTAATAATGTGTTCGTATGGAATGATTATTAATCTGTTGGCAATGAATAAATCACTGCCCAACCTGTAGAAGCTCCATCAATCAAGTTATAGGTTCCAGTATAGTTCACGAACGGGCTTGCAGGATCGCTAAAGTAGCAGAATAGGGTAACGTTCCCCACCAAACCTGTCCAATCTCCTTTCGCTTCGATATTACTCCCATTCAATCGCAATGAACCTACGAGCCCAGTGGAGGCAGTAATACTTCCGCCAACCTTAATAAAGTTGGTATTCGCATCAAATTCGAACCCTGCCCCAATTGTTCCTGTCAAAGAAGCGGTTAGGTTTTGCCCTTGCCAAGTAGGAGGATTCGCAGCAGCAGGGTCTTTCTCAACCCCTCCTGTAATGGAACCCGTTACTCCAGCTGTCGCAAAGAGTCCCCAACTCACACTCCCAACCAAGGGCACACTCACATTCCCCGAGAAAGTTGGGTGCTTAATTTTCCCCATCACACTAGCGGAAATTCCCAATGTAATGGCTCGCTTCCATCCAAAATCTGGATGCCCATACCGCTCAACGGTCTCTGTATTGAAGGTCGTAGCTCCTAATGACAAGGTAAAAGACAAGCTACCTAAAGAGCTAGGCGAGGAAGTCCCAGGATCCTGAAACTTAAATTTATTATTGAACTCTCGGTTTATATTACTCGCAGTAAACCCTGGGTACCCAATACTATTGGTAATCTTCTGCTTCGTGTTTACATTAACTGTTTTCGTTCCTGCAGTATAGGTTCCATCAAGAATAGAACTAGAGGTGAAACTTGTAGTACCATCTGCAGGTGCATTTGTACCCGACCAAGTAGGGCAACCTGCAGGGAATGAACCTCCTTCTGGAACCGCTTCTATCATCGCATCGTTATGGTCAATAATAACAAGTGTCTGGCCATTCGTCGCGACCCGAGCAGGTCCCGAGGCATCGGGCTGCGGACTAGGATCTGTTGCTTTCACATCAGAAACCCGTATCACCGTTATATCAACCGTTGCTTCACACTTAAATCCTCCCGCATCTTCCACCTCCAATGTAAATGTAACGATGGTATTTCCAGCACCAGGATCAGGCACTGTTACCTCAGGATTCGCAACAGATGCAGAAACTCCTCCTACAGAAGATGTCCATTGGTATTTATAAGGGGCTTTGCCACCACTAGCGGTAGGCGAACCTCCTAAGGTGATTTTCTTCCCTTCACAGGCCGTTTGGGGCGACCCTGGATCTATCGTAAAGGCGAATGCAAGGTTTACCGCACAAAAGAATGCCAAGAAACTCAGTATGCTTCGATAACGGAAGTCTGACAAGAATGAATATATCATAGCACCATTGGTTAATTCCATCACATTGAAAAATGAAATAGGCAATGTCTTTACTTTTACTCTATTAATTTAAATCGTAATCGTCCTTCAGGACCTCTACTGACAGAAATAGTATACACTGTATAGCTACTAGAAGCGCCAGGACGCAATACATCTGGTGGGCCATTCGGCTCTCTGAACTCAAGGAATAAGTCTCTAAAGCCATACTGAAGGTCTTGAACCGAGAATCCTATTGCTGATCCATATAAGCTTACTAAGAAACGAGAAGGTAGCTCTAAGTCTATATTTCCACCATTGGCAAACTCAATGGTAATGGTCACGACTCGATTCACCCGAGCATTCGGTGGATGTTGGATAATCTTTGCCAGAGTAGGTTCTGTTCCCTCCACAACTTCAAACCCATTCACTAAGCTTGCAGTTTGGCCTTCTGGCTTTTCTCCTACGACATTGTACATACCCAAATCTGCTCCATTTAACGGGAAGGTCACAAATACAACAGACGGATCAACAAAGTGTAAGTTTGTAGCTGTAATCGTATCTAGTCCTGCCCCTTCTAGTCGGAACGCCATATTGTCTTGGAACTTCGCTCCAGAGATTTTAACCGTCACATTACCTGTATTCCCTCCTTCATCAACTTCCACCGATCGAATCTCAAAGTCGAGGATACGAGCGAGGATATTCAGTGACTGGCTACTACCTGCGGTTGTAAATCCATATACAAATATATAATACGTACCAGAATCCAATTCAGGAACCACCGCTTCGACATCTCCTGCAAATGGAGTCGTGTGAGAATAGTCATATACCACTCGATCAGGCATTGCTCCATGACGTATGTACAATTCATTATTCCCATTCAACGAATCCCCATCTAAGGTCACCAATAAGGTCTCCTCATAAAGAGAGTCAGCAATCTCTAAGCGATAGAATATACCTTCATTATTGGTCATCACAGGAGTAGCAGGAATGTTCAAGAACAATTCTCGTACATCTACACTGGTCAAATGCGAGGCAACCTGAACGTTATTTGTGTCATTGGATTCGTAGATATTGTTCAAGATATCCGTTCGAACCAATACATAATAGTCTCCCAAAGGAACTCCTGGTACGCTAGAAGAAATAGAACGGGTAATCTCAGTCGCAGGAGCCATATTGATATGCCCTTGTACAGTAGAAACCAATTCGTCATCTACATCCCATATGGTATCTGTCGAGAGATAAACGGCTCCAGACATAACGCCTGATGCAGGGTTCGCTCCTTGATTGGCCACTTTCCAAGAAATAGTCAATGGATCTCCTACAATAGCAGAAGTAGGAGCGGTAATCTCTGTAATGACCAAGTCGGAAGGGGGTGGCTGATAAATAGCGATAAAGGAGCTTTCGACATTATTGCCTTCTGCCATATGCTCATAAATCGTATTGCCATCATCTGTCACCATCAATAGGATATAATTGCCCGATGCAGAAACAGGCAGGTAAACCTCCATAGAATCTGTATACGACTGTCCTGCAAACAAGGTATCAGAATGGGCAACAAAGTCTAGAGGGATATCTCCATTGTCCAATGTAAAGTCTGTGGAGAGATACACACGATCTACCCAACTTGCACGCGTCTTACCTGTTCCATTATTATCAACCGTCCAACTAATATCGATGGGTTGTCCTGCAGTTCCATTTGAAGGTGCATTAAAGGTTGAAATGGTCAAATCAGGTGGAGGCGTTAGGTTGATTCGCACAGGATAATGACGTACGTTATTGTCTAACTCTGCTTCAGGAATCTCGCCCGTATGATCAGCAACCATCAATATGTAGAAGTCCCCTGAAATACCATTAGGCAGATCGAACCATTCCATTGGCATTGTGTAAATACTGTCTCCAATCGTCGTTCCGAAGAAAGCCCAATCCCAGAGGAAAGTATCCCCTGCGTCCCAAATGGTATCCGTAGAAAGGAATACTCCATCATACCAATAGCTATAATCCAATAATTGGTAAGGTCTTTCTGAACGGTTCACTACTGTCCATGCAACACAGGTTTGTTGTCCCGAATAAGCTGTATCCGCTGAGCCATAGCTCGTCACAACCAAGTCTGGCAGATAGTTCGTCACGAAGATAGGATTACTTCTCATGACGTTGTTCCCTTCATCTGTATTCTCGTATACCACATCCGTAGCATCTGTATACACATAAATGTAACAGATATTGGTCTGAACCGTAGTTGGAAGCATTGGCAATACAGCCGAGGTCGTAGTAGTATAAGATGAATCAGCATTCAACTCTCTTGTTTCAAAGAAGTCCTTGATTTGAATGGCATTACCTGGATCCCACGTAGCACTAGGAGAAAGGAATACACGGTCTCTCCAATTGGAGTTCGCCAATATATCTTTCATGCCTGCATTCTGAATCGTAAAGACAATACTTACAGCCTCTCCTGCAACTGCCGAATCTGGCAACACAACGGCAGTAGGCGTTAAGTCAGCCCAAGGCCCCTGTTGAATAGTAATAGCTATACTTCGCGCAATATTGTTGTTATCATCCGTCTCATGTACCTGATCGAGGTAATCTGTATCTATATAAATGTAGTAGATACCCGAAATACCATTAGGTAGCACATAACTCGCTTGTTTCGAAATACTTCCTGTTGCAGCGATTGCTGTACTATAGGTAACTGTACCCAACTGTGTTACGGAATCAGGGTGATAAACAGAATGCGAGGACAACATAATTCGATCTCTTCGACTCACACTTAGTAAGTCTCCTCCCCCATTATTATCGACCATCCAATCAATGCTAAAGGATTGCCCTGAAGTTCCCATTGATGCAACGGTTACGCTATCCACCGTCAAATCAGGTGTCAAGATATTAATTACTGAACTAGATCGAGTCGTATTATCGCCATCATTATTATATTCAAATACCCGATTCGTGTAATCTGTAATTACATAGAGGTAATAAGCCCCTGTAATATTGGAAGGAACACTGAGGGCTGCTGTTTGTGAATAAGAGTTCCCCACTCCTAGATTGCCATTATGGGTACGGGTTCCTAAATAAATAGCGGTTCCTGTATTGAAGGTTGCATCAGGACAAAGATAGATTCGATCGTACCATACTCCTTCCACTGTAGCCGAACCTCCTTGGTTCTCAACTGTCCAATCTACCAAGATATTCTCTCGATTGGTTGCACTAGTTGGTCCTTGTACATTCGTAACCAATAAGTTAGGTGGAGGCGTTAGAATAATTGAAATGGAATCATTTCGGCCTCGGTTATTGCCTTCGAAGGCGTGCTCATACACATTATCATAGAAGTCTGTTCTGACATGAATGTAATACGTTCCAAAGATACCGTTAGGGATAGTTACATTCCGAACTTGCGTATAAGAGCTGTCTGGAGAAAGCAAACCTGTGTGGGTGAAGGTACCCAGAACGGTTGCTCCTGATGTAAATGTCGGATCTGTACCGAGATACACTCGATCTGACCAACTGCTCACATTAGTCGCTCCACTTCCCTCGTTCGTCACCGTCCAATTCATACTAATCGTCTGCCCAGAGAATGTAGTCAAAGGAGAAACGACAGAAGTAACTTGAAGGTCTGGCAATGGAGGCAAAGAGATTAGCATTCCTCCAATATTATTACCTTGATTATTCGCGGTGGAACTCTCATGAACCCCTCCATAGGCATCGGTTCGGATAATCACATAGTAAGTTCCTGCAAGTCCTTGTGGCAGATTAAAGCTCGCTGTTTGCGCATAACTTTCTCCTCCATTCAACGCAGTTAGATTAGATACCCCACCTAGATATGTATCAATACCTGGATCGTACAAGGAATCCGTAGATAGATAAATAGCGTCAATCCATTGCGTAGAACCTGTACTTCCTGCCCCTTGATTATTCACTTCCCAACTCACAGAAAGCAATTGCCCAGAGAATATAGTAGGAGGTGCCATCACGGTATCCACAATCAGGTCAGGAAGTTCACGTAAGGTGAAACGCTGCACTGGCCCATCAGTCTCAAAACAAGAGTTCTTAGAAACGAGTTGCCATTTATAGGTTGTACCAAATGCCAGCGCTATACCGCTATACTGATAGCTTATCTGTGTGATATCAGTCGCTGTAGGCGTTCCTCTACCCACTACTGTATCAGGCCAAATATAGAGATCATAATGGGATGCGTTTGTTGCTGGAGCCCATGAGAAATTGATAGGAGTTGTCACTCCATTGGAATTATCTGTAGGCAGCATATTGCTTACCATAGATGGAGGCGAAGGTTGCAATACCGCAACTTCGAGACTATCCTGATAGGCACATCCAAAAGCATTCATACTCGCCACTGAATAAGTAGTTGTATCAGTCGGACTCACCGTAATAGATACTGTCGTTGCCCCTGTAGACCATGTATAACTCGTTGCATCTTGAATTGTCAAGGTAAGGGAATCTCCCAGACATATAGCAGGAACCGCACTTGTAGCAATTGTCGGAGCAGTTGGGAACACCACTGTAGCCGAATCATTATTGCTACAACCCGTCAGCGTATCAGTCAATACCACTGTATACAATCCCGTATCTGCTACTGTAATAGAAGTTCCCATCCCTCCATTTGACCATGCTAATTCTCCACTTACAACAGAAGAACTCAACGTTACCGAATCTCCTTCACAAATAGCTGCAATATCTCCAGGCAAAATCACAGGTTTTGGAGGCAATGGCAGTGTACTAACCCGCACACTAGCATTGTCTGTCGTTGTACACCCAATACCATTCGTTGCTGTCACTGTATAATCTGTCGTACCCAATGGCGAAACTGTAATCGAATTGCCTGTCTGCCCTGTAGACCAATTGAAATCTACCGCATTACCTGATACAGATAAGGTCACAGAGGCTCCCCCACAAATAGTCGTATCGCTACTAATCTGATCAATCTCGGGCGATGGCAGTACAGTAAGGCTTTGACTTAATGAATAACTACAACCTCCTATAGCCTGAACAGATACAGTAAAGGTTGTATCGGTAGTTGGGGTAGCCGTAATAGTTGGGCTAGTTGCTCCTGTAGACCACAAGAAACTACTACCATTAATAACGGTCAAGGTAATGGATTCCCCAAGACAAAGCGATAAGGGGCCTGAAATATAAGGAGCAGGAGGGTTGGTAACGGAAGTACTTGCACTTGCATTACAACCATTCGTGCCAATATGCGTAGCCGAATAGGTTCCCGTCTGTGTCACATCAATAGAAGCAGTTGTGGCACCTGTAGACCACTGAACGGAATCTGTAAAGTTCGCTACAGTCAATTGAATGGTATCTACGCCACAGAAATTCGGAGCCGAACTGGTCAGGATAGGCGTTGGCGGAGCAGCCAATACCGTAACCGTTACCGTATCACTCACTGTACTCGTGCTACAGGTTCCTCCGTGTGCTGTCACAATATAATCTGTAGTAGCCGTTGGACTCACATTAATCAGCGTTCCTGTATTACCTGTATTCCATTGAAAATAGGATGCGCTACCACTTACAGAAAGGCTCGTATTACCTCCCTCACAAATCGAAACATCTGGAGAGATAGAAGTAATGGTAGGGGGTGGTGGAGCAGGTGTCACATTTACCGTAACACTACGACTATAATTACAGCCTGACGCATTCGTAACCGAAACCGTATAAGTAGTGGTTGTCGTAGGTGCTACACTAATCGATTGGGTCGTTGCTCCTGTAGACCACAGATATGTATCTCCATATACCACAGACAAACTTGTAGAAGCTCCTTCACAAATATTCGTATTCCCTGATATATAAGGGGAAGGCTGATGAGATAATGTGACCGAAGCCGAAGATGTACAACCTGTCAGGGTATCTGTATGCGTAACAGTATAAACACCTGCATTCAATGCAAAGATAGAAGCGGTATTGGCTCCATTTGACCATTGAATATTAGAAGTAATATTTGACGTTAGCGTCAAAGTATCATCTTGACAAAGTGTTGTATTACCATCAACTGTAATCGTTGGGGTTGGAGGCAATGCCAAAGCGATAACCTCTATCGTATCATTCTTCATACAACCATCGCTATTCGTCGTCGAAACAACATAGGAAGTCGTACTCGTAGGACTTACGCTTACTGTATGCCAACTAGAGAAAATAGATGAGCTACCTTCCACTCGCCATTGATAGCTATTCGCACCAGAAGCACTCAATGTAACCGAACTTCCACTACAAGTTGAAGTATCAGACGTAACCGTAACATTAACTGGAGCATAGCTTTCAATACTAGTACTAACGGTATCATTTGTCAAATCAGGATCCGAAAGAATCGCTGTATAAGCCTCCAACGTGTATGTACCCACTGTAGATAAATCAACTGTCGCACTAAAAGTATAATCTCGACTTTCTCCTCCAGGTACATTCATCCCCCCTATATTTTCCGTCACACTGCTCCCGTTCAAGACATAAGTCACATCGAAACCCGAAAGCGTATCAACCCCATAATTCTGAACGCGAACCGTAACCGACTCCGTACTAGACAATCCACAACCACTCTCAGGAGCAATAATAGACAATACCCCTCCGTCATTGGTCTGCAACCCATCTCCAAACTCATCAGCCCCAATATCAGGCGTGGTATCATTACGTGTCTGTCCGTCTATGTCTACAGTTACCCAACTTACAGGCGTACCCACACCATCCAAATTAACCTGAGAGGTATGTAAATCCGAGTTAGAAACAAACAATGGATTTACAGATAGAGAGTTCGCATCTTCTCCCGAAACTGATTGTAAAGCTGCCAAATCTACTCTATCCCCACTCCAATAGGCCAATGTGCTGCCTACTGAGGAGTAAATATTATTATAATCAGAACTAGCAACAGAAGAAGGGACGGATTGATATACAGCATATCCGCCACCCGTATTCGCAAAGATATTATTGAGGAATGAGAGGCTAGATCCTCCATAGCGGAAATGCAGCGCACGGCCTGCAGTAGTATGTGAACTGGATACATGCACACTATTGTGTACCATATCTACCGAATACACATACTCGCCCCACAACGCATACGCAGTACCTGTTCCTCCAACATGGATAAAGTTATTATACACTCGGCCTCTTGAACCCGTACTACCATATATATCCCGCAAGTAACATCCATATCCACCATTTGCAACATCAATCTCATTTCCGCTAAATACCATAGCATCATACATATACTGCATATAAGCACCATAGAAGCTGGTATAGCTGGTTGTCGTAGCAATAACGTTATCTTGAATAATAGGGGCAGTTTGTCCATACAATCGGAAACCCATATAGTAATTATCCTCAAATCGGTTTCCAATAATCTTCGTACCTCGCTCTCGATCGTTTGTACTCGTACCCAAAGCGTAGGCATAGATACCATAGCTACCATCCCTCAATACACTATTCTCTATACAAATACTATCATTTCGATAGCTAGTTGAAAAGACCAAGGCATGATTCGTAGAGGTAGTACTTACATTTGCTCCATCCAGTACCAGATTAGCCAAACGAATATTAGAACTGCCCTCTCCTATTACCACCAAGTGCCCATAAGAAGTACCCGTAGCAGCCAAGGTCATATTTTGGAAGGTGATATACTGACTCCCATCGAAGTTCACAACATAATTACTATTAGAGTTCGTAGGAGCAAAACCAAGTGTCACCAATGAGCTATCTCCAGAATTTGATTGGAACGTAACTGTATTTGTTGCAGAAATACCTTCTACTGCACCTATCGAAATTTGTTCTGTATAAACGCCATCATATACATTAAAGGTCACAGGACCAATAACTCCATTATAATTCAAGGCCAATGCCGCCTCTGAGAAGTTATTGAAGTCAGGGCTTGGTCCGCTAATGGTATACGTTCCTGAAAGTCCAACGAACAAGCTATCAACTACCAAAGAGTCATTGCCCACGACCAAATCAGTACTACTATTTGGAGCTTCAGTCCATGCACTAACAGTATAAGGACTCAAACTTGTAAAGAAGAATACACCTAGGCTTACCGCCTCTGATTGTCCAGTGGCCAATGAACCAGTCCAACTGAAAGGTGCTTGAGCTGCTCCATTCACCGCCCAATTAATCGTTACACTCGTAAGGGTATCTTGCCCACTATTCACCAATAGCACTTGTACATCATTCGATCCAGAAAGCATCGGAGTTGTTGGGTTTTCCAATGATGCCAAACTAGCATCCAACATAGCTGGGACAAACTCATCCGCCCCAATATCAGGAGAAACGGCATCCCTCACCTCCCCATCAATATCATCTGTCACACCGCTTATAGGCAATGCCGCGCCATTAAATAAAATTTGATTCGTATGTAAATCAGTAGCACTCACAAAATCGGGATTCGCAGAAACAGACTGGTTGTCTTGACCTGTAGCACCCTGCCAACCCGCAAGGGTCAAACTAGAACCAAGCGCATCATAATACGCAACATAGTCTCCCGTCGAATACAAATCGTTACGATTACTAATTGGGAAACCTAAGTCACAATAAATCGAATATCCATCCCCAACATTCGCCAAGATATTATTCTGTAAGCTCAAATTGTTTCCTGAATACTGATAGTAAGCAGAAGCATTTGCTTGTGTATTGGTAACATTAACACTATTGAATACAATATCTTGATAGCTAGAAACAAACAATTGTAGTCCATAATTAGCTCCAGCACTACCTCCGATATGAACAAAGTTATTCGCAATACGACCTCTTTGTACAATAGTTCCATCACAGTAATACACGGCAATCCCCGTACCTGCTACAGAATTAGAAATACGATTCTTTTCCACCCGCAATTCCCCATCGCAATATTCTACAAGAATCGCATCATAGCCCGAAGTAGTACTAGAAGAAGTAACCACATTCGAAGTAATTTCTGCACCATCTGAGTAAGCTGTATAGATTCCACGATAGTATGCTCCATTTACCGTATTCCCTCGAATCTCAACATCATCAGAGGAAATAGTACCATTGATATACCCATACCAATACAAACCAACACTTCCGTTCTCAATTGTATTATTCAAGATACGATGATGAGACCCAACACTATTGGATCCATCCACTACATAGTAGTATGATGAAGTTGTAGAGACCGCACAGCCCTGCAACACATTTCCATCCAAAGTAATATGATGCGCCCCATTCTCCATCCAAACAAGTCTACAATAACTAGTAGAAGAACCTTGTACCGTAATATTATTAAAGCTAATTCCTCCAGTGCCTCCCGTAAATCGAACAACATAATTGTCAGCAAAAGTCCCCGTATAAGACAGTACTACATCTGAGGGATTCCCGCTTTCAGCCTGGAAAACAATATCATCATATTCAGAAGCTCCCAGAATAGCAGGGAATACCAACTGTTCATTGTACGAACCTGTACGAACATTAAAGACAACTGAATCGAGAATTCCTCCATTCATCAAAGCTGTCAAAGCAGTAGAGAAGCTACCAAAGTCTGGCGATGTACCTCCTATCGTATAAACACCATTCAATGCAGGATAAAGGTTCGTCACAATCGTCGTATCATTTCCAACTACAGCATCAGCAGCACCATTCGGATTCTCCGTCCAAGCAGTAACCGTATGATTCGCTCCTGCCACAAAAGCATACGAACCAAGCGTCACAATAGCCGTATCTCCAGCAAGCAACGTCCCACTCCAATTATAAGCTGTTTGAGCACTCCCATTCACATCCCAAGCAATCGTAACCGTTTGCAAGGTATCCAACCCAAAATTGCGAAGCACTACCCGTACATCTTGACTACCTGAAGCAAAAGGCATAGTAGGCGCATAGAGCGACAAAATACCGCCATCTAAGGTAGGAGGAGTAAATTCATACGAGCCAATATCAGGAGCCAATGCATCACGGAAGTTCCCCTCTAGGTCAAACAATACACTGCTTATCTTAAAGGCCTCTCGGTCTAATGCAACCTCTTGAGGATGTAAATCTGTATCAGATACAAACAATGGATCAACTGAAATAGAGTTTGTTTCTCGGCCAGTAGCTGTCTGCCAAATACTCAAGTCCGTAACTCCCGCACTCCCTCTATATCCCACATAAGTACCTGACGAATATAAATTATTATAGTCAGATGTATATGCTCCCATAAATTCCTCTATGAATGCATACCCTCCTCCACTATGTACCAGATTATTATTCAGTACATCTAGTCCAATAGAACTATATACATATAGAGCACCGTCCAAAGAAGTAGAAGCTGTATCATATACATGAACACTATTATGGTAAATATTCCAATAATCAGATCCCGATATATAAATACCTGTAGCTCCATCTTCCCCACCAATCGAAACAGCATTATTCTCTAAGGTTGATCGATTGGTCGCCGAACCATCACTAGAACCCAAATAAATACCATACCGTCCAGCAGCTAAGTCTATTCGATTTCGTTGAACCTTCGCACTATCAGTACAATTACTCAAATACAAACCAAACAAACTCCCAGAGCTTGAACCCGTCGTATAAATCGTATTCTCACGTAAATCAAGCCCCAACTGATTACCTACATAACAGCCATGGTAATAAGGTTGATCAAAATAGTTCCCTCTAATGATCGTTCCTCTTGCTCTAATCGAACTATTGAGTCCAAGATAATACATACCATAACTACCATTCACAAAGCGGTTATACTCAAAGGTATTATAATCATTCAAGTAGCCAGCTCCATAAACAATCGCACGTGTAGTAGAAGTACTTGTAGTAGCAATCCCCACCAACACACAATTCGAAATACGGTTATAAGTAGCCTCATTAATGAATTCAAACACCCGACCATACGAACCATTCGTCGCCCGAACCGTCATCCGTTCAAACGATATATAATCTCCTCCATCAAACAAAACCGTATAACGAGCAGAACTATTAGCAGAGAAAGTCAAGATAACACTTGTACTATCTCCATTCTCTGAAGCAAAGGTAATCGGACTAGAAGCCGAAGCGCCCACAATCTCTGGGAATATCAATTGCTCTGTATATGTAGCTGGCCGAACGTGGAACAGCACACTACCTGCCACTCCTCTAGTAACCAAATCACTCACAGCTGCTTGGAAGCTTACATAATTAGGTGTCGTACCTCCTATAGTATAAACTCCAACAAGCGCAGGCAAGATATTATCTAAACGAGCCGTATCATTAATTGTGCTTGGGTCAACAACTCCATTCGGCATACTCGTCCAAGCAACAATTGTATAAACTGTATCAGGATGGAAAGTAAAGCTGCCAATAGCAATGGTACTCGTATCTCCCGTAGCCAAACTTCCTGTCCAACTATAAGGAGTTTGCCCAACTCCATTAACCGTCCAATTAATCGTTGCAGTCGTAATCGTATCTGCACCATAATTACGCAATACAACCCGAGCGTCTTGTGTGCCCGAACCAAAGCGCAATACTTCTTCCAATCCTGCATCTACCTGTGGAGGTGTAAATTCATCTGCTCCGATATCAGGTGTACTTCCACTACGCGCTTCGCCATCAATATCATCTGTAACCTCAGCCAATGGAGAACCCACATCATTCAATCCTGTCTCTATCGTATGCAAATCCGTATCTGAGAAGAATCCTGGGTCAATAGAAACAGAGTTAGCATCAAACCCAGTAGAACTTTGCCAATTAGCAAGATCATTAAATGTTGTCCCTGAACGGATAATAAAACTACCACTAGGCGAATACAAATTATTGTAATCAGAGCTACCAATATTACTAGTAGAAGTGGTAAACAGCACATATCCATTTTCGGCATTCCCAATCACATTATTATGCAAATAATGCGGCCCTCCATAATACAAATAAACGCTACGACTACTAGTACCCGTATTCGTATTCGTCAGCCAAACACTATTATGATAGAATTGATGATAAGAACCATAATACGCATAGTAACCATAACTCGTACCCGTTCCAGCAACAGAAATAAAGTTATTCGCAATCAAAGCTCGATTCGAACTAGTCGCATCACATCGATTCAAATAAAGCCCATATCCAGATGGGGCTGCCACCTTATTCTTCGTCACCTCAAACGCATTATCACAATAGTACAAGTAAATCCCAGAGTAAGAAGAATAATTCGTAGTCGAACTAACAACATTCCCAGTTATCACAGGCGCATCAAAATAAAGGAAATACATACCTCTATAATACTGATTCTCAAAGGTATTATTAGAAACAACCAAATCCCCTTCTAGTACACTAGTGGAAAGTCCTCCTAAGTAAAGCCCATAACTACCCAATTGGAAAAGATTCTGGTCAAACAACAGATCATCATCCAAGCTACTACTACCTGTAGGCGAATAAACAATCGCCCGCAAATCACTTGTAGAAGTAGTTGTAAGTCCTACCAGTTCATTATGCTCAAACGTAATATGCTCTGCACGATTACGAATATCAATCACCCGACCATAAGTAGCATTCAAACTACGAATGCGCATATACTTAAAACTAATATAATCCGCACTATCTATCTGCACCGTATAATTCGCCGTCGAATTGGCCGAAAACTGCAATTCCACAGCCGTACTATCCAAACTCTCCGACTGGAAACAAATACGACTACCATCCCCCGCACCAACAACCTCCGTAAGACGAATCTGCTCATTATAAATCCCATCTCGCACACTAAACGTCACATTACCCGCAATCCCCACAGTATTCAGTGCCTCCACAGCCTCCGTAAAGGTCGCATAATCAGGAGTCGTCCCCCCAACCGTATAAACACCCTTCAACGCAGGCAAAAGCGTAGCAGTCAATGTATCATTATTCGTATTCCCATCTACCCCTCCATTAGGCGCGTACACATAAGCATCAATCGTATAAGCAGTCGCCTGCACAAAAGTACTGCTACCCAAAACCACTATAGCCGTATCTCCCGTAGCCAAACTTCCTGTCCAACTAAAGGTCGTTATACCTCCTCCATCAAGAGACCAATCAATGCTAGCACTAGTAAGCGTGTCCAAACCAAAATTACGAAGCACCACAGAAATATCACTTGTTCCAATGGCAAGACCAAGAATCTCGGCCAAACCCGCATCTAAAGTTGAAGGAGAGAATTCGTCTGCACCAATATCAGGAGTAGAAACATCTCGCATATCTCCATCAATATCATCCGTAACTCCAGCAAAAGGACTACCCAACCCATTCAATGAAACCCCAGAAATATGCAAGTCCATAGTCGAAGTAAACTCAGGATCAACCGAAACAGAATTCACATCCATACCACTAGCACTCTGCCAAGCAGCCAAATCGGACTGATTCCCCGACCAATTCACTAAGTTAGCCCCCGTAGAATAAAGATCATTATAATCAGAAGAAACTATATTACCCGTCGTATTCGTAGAAACCGCATACCCTGCTCCCGTATTCGCGAAAATATTATTCTGCAATGCTAGCCCCCCACCATAGTACGCATAGAAAGCGGCATTACCCGCAGAAGTACCACGTACCCAAATACTATTATAAACAATATCATGATAATCCGAATAGTACATATATATCCCAAACACACTATTGGAACCGAACTCCTCCCCTATCTGAACCATATTATTCGCAACCAATCCATAATCACCAGACAACCCATCACAAAAGTGCAGTCGAATACCATAGCCATGATTCACATCATGAATAGAGTTTCGAACAATAGTTAAGCCCCCTCCATCACATTCATACAAATACATCCCCTCATAATAAGCGTATATCGTATTGGAAGAAAACTCATTGTCTGCTATATAAGGATCATCATAATAATACAGATAAATCCCTCTATAATACTGATCCAAACAATAATTCCCCACGATTTGAACACCCGCAAAATCCAACGCATTCAAACCACTATTATACAAATACAAACCATTACTACCTCCTTCAATACGATTATACAAATAGCTGTTCATACTATCAACCTCTACAGAACTAGACACATACACCACCGCATGACTTGACGAAGTACTACTAGTACCACCTGTATTCCTCAGAACATTACCCATCAATCGGTTATGATGTGCCCCTCCTCGAAGTACCACTGCCCGACCATACGTTGCCCCAGTCGCCTCTACCGTAATCCCTGCAATATCAATATAATCAGCTCCCTCCAACAAGAAAGTATAATTCTCTAAAGTAGTCGCGGAAGCAAACGTCAGCACCACAGCACTACTATCCCCACTCTCCGCCTGAAAACGAATCCGACTCATATCAGAAGCTCCCACAATCTCAGGGATTACCACCTGCTCCGCGTATGTGCCATCTCGAACATCAAATATCACATCACCTGCAACCCCACGTAAAACCAAATCCGCAACTGCATCTCCAAAAGAAGCATAATCAGGACTTGTACCCCCAATTGTATACGTACCAATCATCGACGTATACAAATCAGGAAGATCCAATGTATCATTCAAGAAACTACCATCAACCCCTCCATTAGGCGCAGAACTCCATGCCCGAACAGAATAAGGCCCCGCACCTGTAAACGCCTTACTACCCAGATTCACATGGGCGGTATCTCCAGGTGCCAAACTACCCGTCCAAGCAACCCCACTCTCAGCCACTCCATCAAACTCCCAATCAACCATCGCACTAGTCAAAGTAGTCGTTCCAAAATTTTGCAACACCACAATTACATCCAGTGTACCAGCAGCAAAAGGACTACTAGGCGAAACCAACATACTAATCCCCGCATCCACTGGAGGCAATGTAAATTCAAATGCCCCAATATCAGGACTTCCCGCTCTTACAACTCCCAATAAATCTGTCGGAACAGCAGGAATCGCCAATCCCGCACCATCTATAGCAATACTTTGTGGTTGGAAGTTCCCTCCTCCAACAAACAAAGGATCAGCCTCCAAAGAAGCAGCATCCAAGCCCGTTCCTATCTGCCAAGCCGCTAAATCTGCATAAGGAGACCCAATAAATTCACCTAACGCGCCTCCATAGAAAAACGCATTATAGTCAGAAACCAAAGGCCCAAACACACTCAGGTCATATGCCAAACCAGGCCCTCCATGGTACAGAATATTGTTCAATATCTCTAAATCGCCTCCACCAGTAACCACACAAGCAATAGAAGTAGGATCAGCACTCAATTGAACACATGTATTAAACCCGAGTAGAAAATACGACCCACCTTCTAAATAGCAAGCAGCCTCATCTCCCCCCAATAGTTCTATCACATTATTCACAACCATACAAGGAGCACCCATCAAACCCGTACTATACAAAATCTCAATCCCACGCCCTTGAGGAATCCCCAGAACCTGATTATTCGCGACCATCAAAGAATCATCACACCCATAGCAATGAATTCCCGAATATCCTCCAAGACTACTAGTCGTACCTATAATATTCCCCACAATCCCCAAACCAGAATGATAACGCATAAACATCCCATGCGCATACTGATTCATAAACGTATTTCCTTCAACCCACAAATTCCGCTCTCTATCAGTAGGCGAAAAACCGCCCTCATTGAAAATCCCGTACGTCCCCTCCATAAACACATTCTGAATAAAGCGGTTATCCATCCCCATATTATAACTAGCATAGGCCAATGCATAGAAAGCATCCACAAAACCTACACTAGCACCCATCAAAATACAATGCTCAACCCCACAACCACTCGCGCCATTCCGCATTTCTACGACTCTACCTTCACTTACCAACGTCATCAAACGGAAACTCACAAACTCAGTCCCATCAAACAACACAGTAAAATTATCAGCCGCACCAATAGGCATCGTCAAAACAACATCCGTACTATCCAAACTCTCAGCTTGGAACACCACAGGGAAAACATCACTTGACCCAGGATAAGACCCAATGCTCAACTGTTCAACATAAGTACCAGCCCGAACATTAAAGGTCACAGCCCCAGATACCCCCCCTCCATGCAGAGCCTCAAGAGCCGAAGCAAAGTCCACAAAATCAGGACTCGTACCTCCTATCGTATAAGTGCCCGATAGACTGCTATACAGATTCATAACAATAGCCGTATCATTCGAAGCATTCAAATCTCCCCCTCCGTTCACAGCAGTCACAATCGCCTCTATATCATAAGGAATAGCTCCCACAAATACATAAGAGCCCAAATCTACAATTGCCGTATCATTCAATCCCAAACTGCCCGACCAACTAACGCCCGTTTGCGCCACTCCATTCACACTCCAACTAACCGTTACACTCGTAACTGTATCCGAACCAAAGTTCGCCAACACCACCCGAACAGGAGTAGTACCCGAAACAAACGGACTCGTCGGACTAGAATAAATAATCCCAATATCCGTAGCCAAACCCGATACAAATTCATCTGCACCAATATCAGGCAATACAGGACTTCGAGCTTCCCCATCAATATCATCAAACACTGCCCCTATTGCCAATCCCTTACCATCCAAGGCCGTACTCCCCGCAATATGCAAATCACTCCCCGAACTAAACCCAGGTGTCACCGACACAGAATGCATATCCATCCCACTAATCCCTCTCCAACCAGCCAAATCCGTAGCAGTCGAACCATCAAAATAACCCAAGGTAGACCCTACCCCAAACAAATCATTATAATCCGAGCTACTCACAGTCGTAAGTCCTGCTATATAATAACTATATCCTCCCCCAAAATTGGCGAAGATATTATTGAATACATTATGATCAGAACCATAATAAATATACGCAGCCGACGCAAAGGTTCCACTATTCGTACAGCTCACACTATTATAGGCGATATCATAATTATCACAATACGTAATAAGCATACCATGATAACTAGAACTCGTACCTCCCGAACTAAAGAAGTTATTGGACAATAATCCCCGCTCACCTCCTACACCTCCCGTACAGTCAGCCATATACAACGCCCGACCCGAACTAACCGAAACCTGATTCTTCGAAACATCTGCTCTACCATTAACCTCCCCCAAATACAACCCATAAAGAGCAGAATAAGTCGAACTCGTACTTATAATATTCCCTCTTACCGTCACCGAATCCGCATAATAAATATAAATCCCCATATAATAGAAAGAGCTGATAAAATTATCCCGTATCGTCAACCCCCGAAAATCATTCCCCGTTCCACCACCCCAACCCGAGATATTAAACGCCCGACTACCATTCGACATCACATTCTGAATAAACTGATTCCCCACATTCCCCTCTCCATTATTCGAATACATCTCCACTATATCAAAAACCGAACTCGTACTAGTCGTAGCAACCCCATTCAGCACACATCGCTCAAAGGTATTATAATCAGATCCATCATAGATCTCTACCACCCGACCATAAGAAGTACTACCAGCCAATAAACTCATCTGACGAAAACGAATCCAATCCCCCCCATTCAACCGAACCACATAATTATCCCCCGAACCCGTCGCAAAATACGTCAATAGCACATCCGTACTATCCCCACTCTCCGACTGAAACGTAATCGTATTCACCGATGAAGCCCCCAATATATCATTCGAAAAATTAACCTGCTCACCATAAGTACCCGTACGCACATTAAACGTCACAGGCCCACAAACCCCATTCGCCTCCAAAGCAGTCACGGCATCCCCAAAAGTAGCATAATCAGGACTCACCCCTCCAATCGTATACGTACCCGACAAAGATGCCTGTACCATCACCGTCAAGGTATCATCTCCATTCACCGTATCCGCCACCCCATTCGGCATACTCGTCCAAACCATCACCGAATAAGCACTCCCCAACGCAAACGTATAACTCCCCAACGTCACAATAGCTTGATTAGCCCCCGCTCCACCTATCGTATCCAAAACACTCGTATACGATACAGGAGTTTGCACCACTCCATCAACAGACCAATTAACCGTCACACTACTAATCGCATTCAAACCACTATTCCCAATCGTCGCCACCACATTCTGAAGCCCACCACAAAAAACCCGCGGAGAGTCCACAGACACAACCGCAGCATTATTCATCCCAGTCCCACCAGGAGGAGAAAACGAAACATAATCCGAATAAGCCGTCCAATCATCCGAATTTCGCCCCGCTACCACAAACGCCTCCAAACCATCAGGCCCCTCTATTCCCATCGTAGAAGTATTCCCATCACTATCCTTTGCCCCCGTATGAATCTCTATCTTACCAGTCCCTTCATGCAAAATAATCTGAGAAGCAACAAGCCCTGGGCCTCCAAACAAAGGAACACCTGAAAAGTTCACTACCAATCGACGATTAGGAGCAACCCCGATATTAAAATATTCAATAAATCCCCCCGAACTAGGATTCAAATCCTCCCACGCAAACGCAATTAAATTATTAGGAGTACTTGCATCAGGCAAAAACTGCCCTGAACAGCACCCATCATCAAAATCTCCATCAAACGTCAGAAAACCATTTGACGATATATAAAATTCCGTATAATCAATATCGAAAAAAGGAAAAGTAAAGCCTATAGGCAAAGGCCCAGCTACATCATCATCCCCCAAAGACACAATTGTCCCCGAACCCCCAACAGGAGAAAAACTCCCTACATGAGAAACTACATAATCTGCACCCAATAACGAATGCCCCATAACCGAACAAAGCAAGGCTCCCACAAAACCTACACAGACCTTTCCCCAAAAAATAGAAGTTTTCATAAAACGATACGTTTCAATATAAAACCCTTATCTATCAAACAATTAAAATCCACGAATAAATACTATACAAATAGTCAGGCATAAACTTCCCTCAAGAAATTTATTAGCCAATCACACACTGTAAAACATACATACGGCAATACGCATCCACATCAAATCGCACAATAACGATTCTACACGTACATCATGTATACACGCATCCCTACGATACAAAACAACCCCACACACCTAAACCCAAAGGCTTAAGTTTCCTTCTTCAAATATACATTGTGGATAACAAAAAGAAAGGTTTGAAATATAGAACAGTTCCACTGCTCTACACAAATATAAAGAAACTAACCATAAAACCAAATCTCCCAAAATAATATTATCGAAAAACACCCACAAAGGGAGAGGCAAGTGCGGAAGGTTCCCCTCCTCGGGAGGGGGAAGGGGTGGGTAAGGTACTGGATATCGAGTCTAAAAACCTTCCCACTAAACACTTTTTATACAACCCCCGAGGCGGTAGGTAAGGTACTGAATGGCAAGTATAAAAACCTCCACACTAAATACTTTTTCATACAACCCCAAGAGTTAATGTAGCCTTGCGGCTTCAGCACAAGGCAAATTGAGAACATAAAACCATATAACCAATAGCTGAACACACTTCAGGAAATAGATATATAACATTGATTTACAAACGCTTACCCCTAAAAAGCCCCCCCTCCCAGCCATTTCTCATATGACAAATCTCTTGAAAAGTAACGAATAAGTATGACCAGTTTTTGTCTTCAAAATGCTCCAACAGCTAAGAGCAGTCGCTGAAAGCGACAAGATTTAATGTAGCCTTGCGGCTTCAGCCCAAGGCGATTGAGAGCATAAACCCATATGAGAAATAGCTGCCCCCCTCCCCCAAACCAACCATCACCAAACAATCTCCTCCAAAAACCAACCCATCTTTGCCGAAAGCCGACTCATATTTGTAGATACAAATGCCCAAAACGTAGATATACATGCCCAAATTGTAGACGAACACACCCAAAGCGTAGGGACAGACACCCAAAACGTAGATACACATGCCCAAACTGTAGACGAACACACCCAAAGCGTAGGGACAGACACCCAAAACGTAGATACACATGCCCAAACTGTAGACGAACACACCCAAAGCATAGGTATAGAAACCCAAAACGTAGATATACATGCCCAAACCTCAGACGAACACACCCAAAACGTAGGGACAAAAACCCAAAGCGTAGATACATATGCCCAAACCTCAGACGAACATGCCCACAAAATCAGCCCGAATCCCCCTTCTCCAACCTCCACATACAATCTATCAACCTCCTTTTTCGTATACATTAAAAACAACCCCTTAAATCTCATTCTCAAAAACATCCGACGACCTTACTTTTTTACGTATCTTTACTTTATCAACATCAACATTTTTCAAACTCGCTCAAAAACATCAGAGCAATACATAAATGGATATGCGTAAACTCTACTACCTATTTATTCTCTCTTTCCTGCTCGCCCCAACCGCAAATGCACAAAACATAGGAGTGGGCACATCCGCACCAGCTTCCAAACTCGAAGTCCGTGGAACAACAGATGACGACACCCAATCAGCCCTAAACATCACCAACAATTCTGCAACTTCCCTCGCATTCGTCCGTAATGACGGATTCGTAGGAATCGGAAAAGTAGTCCCCGAAACAGACCTACTCGAAGGCTTCCAAAGACTCGAAGTAGCAGGGGACGTAATCATTGGAGGAGGCTCCGCAAACTTTGATGGAAATGCCGAATTCCTCCGACTCATCGCGCAAAACCGAGACTGGTATGTAGGAGTTTCTAACGCAACAGCAGCGACCTCTAATTTCTTCATCGGACTAAACCAAAACCCAAGCACGTTCATCATTACCCCCTCTGGAAATGTGGGTATCGGTACCGTAAGTCCTCCTGAAAGACTCACAGTCTTCGGAACAACGGCCAGCGTCCAATATAACATCATAGGAAGTGACAACAACTACTTCCAACTCTTAAGCGCATTCAACGTAAGTGGCTCTGTCCCCGCCCCAGACCAGCACGTCCACTTTATGGCCGATTACAACAAACAATCGCCTGCTAGCGACGTAAAGCTACACCACGGGTTCAACTCCGAAATCCGACAGTACCAATGGTACTCTCTCTGGTCTGGAACAAACACCCTCCTCATGGAAGTAGACGCAGACACAGGATACCTCCGAATCGAAGGAGACTTCAGACCAGGCGCAAACCCAGGAGTCACAGGCCAAGTCCTCACCTCCCAAGGCGTAGGTGTCCCCCCAATCTGGACAAACGTCGCAGGAGGTGTTACCTATAACGCAGGCACAGGCATATCCATCTCAAATGATACCATATACAATACAGGAGATGCCAGCAATACCAACGAACTCCAAAACCTAACCCTCTCAAACGATACCCTATACATCGATAACGGAAACTTCGTCACCCTCCCACCTTCTACTGACGACCAAAACTTAACCTTCTCAAACGATACATTATACATTGAAGATGGTAACTTCGTCACCCTCCCCCAATCTACCGACGACCAAAACCTTACCCTCTCCAATGACACCCTATACATCGAAGATGGCAACTTCGTTCTCCTCGATCCCGACCAAGACTGGGAGGTAGTCGGAAACGATATGTACTCTATCCCTTCAAACAATGTCGGGGTGGGTATCACAACCCCCATCGCAAAAATGCACATCGTCGGTGACGCAGGACTCCTCGCAGAAGGAACTTTCGGCACAAACTCTGTCCCAACTTCTGGAACAGGTACCCGTATGATGTGGGCGCCCACCAAAGGAGCATTCCGAACAGGAGGCGTAGTAGGAAACAGCTGGGATGCCGATAGCGTAGGAAACTACTCCTTTGCTACAGGCTTCGACACCAAAGCAATAGGCTCCGAATCGGTCGCAATGGGTAGCAGCACCAGGGCTTCAGGAACCCAATCCACAGCCCTAGGAAACAGTACGACTGCTTCTGGTCCTGTATCTACAGCCCTCGGATCCCTCACCACAGCTTCTGGACACCAATCCCTAGCAGGAGGCTACGAGTCTTCTGCTTCTGGTAGCGAATCCGTCGCTATTGGAGACAGTGTAACAGCCTCAGCGAGAGCAGCCGTTGCATTCGGTGTCAATACCGTCGCTTCTGGTACACAAGCCCTAGCGGTAGGATCCAGTGCCACAGCCTCTGGCCCAACTTCTGTAGCATTAGGAGCCGAAACCACGGCCTCTGGTCACCAAGCGTTTGCCGCAGGATACCAATCTACGGCTTCGGGTAACGAATCCCTCGCTATAGGAGAAGGAACAACAGCCTCAGAAAAAACATCCGTAGCACTTGGATTCCAAACTACAGCTTCAGGTACAAATGCCGTAGCACTAGGAAACAATACCACTGCTTCTGCAACAGACGCGGTAGCACTAGGAAATACAACCCTAGCAAGTGGTGCCAATGCGACAGCAATGGGATTCGGTACGGTCGCAAGTGCTTCTTGGTCAACAGCTTTCGGCTTCCAAGATACAGCTAGCGGGCAAATATCCTTCGCCGCAGGTTTCCAAAGTGCATCTACTGGAAACGCTTCTACGGCTATCGGATTCCAAGCACGTGCACTTGCAGACGTAGCCGTAGCAATTGGTAACATTCCCCAAGCCCTACAACCATGGGCAGTAGCGATTGGTAACGAAGTCACTGCGGATGGCGAAAGTGCAGTAGCAATGGGGTACCAAACAAATGCTACCGCAAACAATGCCACCGCACTAGGTCTCGGATCTACAGCCAGCGGACTCCGATCCCTAGCCACAGGTAGCCAAACAACCGCCAGCGGATTCACTGCTACAGCCCTCGGATTCAATAGCATCGCCAGTGGTGATCGCACTACTGCCATGGGCTTCCAAACAACCGCCAGCGGGGAGGAAGCAACTTCAATGGGTAGCGAGTCTGTCGCAAGCGGCGACTGGGCTACAGCCACAGGACTCCAAACTACAGCTAGCGGAGATGCGGCCTTCACTGCAGGCGACAGTACCATAGCCCAAGCATACAATTCTTTCGTAATTGGTCGCCACAATGAAATCACAGGCTCCGCTAACGCATGGGTGCCAACCGATCCTCTATTCGTAATCGGAAACGGCTCTAGTGCAATATCCCTAGCAAATGCCGTAACCGTCCTCAAGAATGGAAACATGGGACTAGGAATATCTGCCCCCGCCGAAAAGCTCGAAATAGACGGAACCGCCGAAATGACAGGATTCCGCCTAACCACTACCCCAACCAATGGATACGTCCTCACCTGCGATGCAGCAGGTAACGGCTCCTGGCAACCTGCTTCTGGATCAGGAGGCCCCGATAACGACTGGACGCTCACAGGTAACGATATGTATTCCACGCCTTCAGGAAATGTCGGCATAGGAGTCACATCTCCCAACGCAAAACTACATGTCGTAGGAAACAATGGGGTACTCGCCGAAGGTTCTTTCGGTAGCGGTCTCATACCTACTACAGGCTTAGGTACCAGAATGATGTGGTATCCTGGACAAGCAGCTTTCCGAGCGGGCTACGTCGATGGCGTAAACTGGGATGCAGACAGTACAGGGACATACTCCTTCGCAGGAGGATACGACACCAAAGCCCTCGGTAATAGCTCAACGGCCTTCGGGCGTGAAGCGGCAGCAACGGGCTTCTCTTCTACTTCCCTCGGACAACAAACCACGGCCTCTGGCTTCGTATCTACGGCCCTCGGTAATGGCTCCACAGCTTCTGGTGATATCTCTACAGCCCTCGGTTTCCAAACAAATGCCACAGGAGGCTTCTCAACAGCAATCGGTGACCGTAACCTCGCCTCTGGAGAAGTTTCCCTCGCAATGGGTACCCAAACAACAGCCTCTGGTATCAACTCCGTCGCAATCGGTGATAGTACCACTGCCAGCGGATACGGCTCTACTGCCCTCGGCTTCCAAACAACTGCCAGCGGTAACATCGGAACAACCTTCGGAGACCGTACCGCAGCCACAGGGGAAGTAACAACTGCCCTCGGTGCATTCACCACCGCCCAAGCATACCTATCCGTCGTCCTCGGTCGATACAATGAGGTCGCAGGTGCAACCACTTCTTGGGTCAATACCGATCCTCTATTCGTTGTAGGAAACGGCCTTGATGCTTTCAACCGCTCAAACGCCCTTACTGTCCTCAAAAATGGAAATACAGGAATTAATACATCCACTCCAGGACGCCCCCTAACCGTCCAAACCTCTGCCAATACCTTCGGTATCCAACACACAGACGGTACAGTAACCCTATCTACCTACATGGAAAACAATGGTTCCGTCGATGGCGGATGGATAGGAACCGAGTCTAACCACGACTTCCACCTATACACCAACAACCAAACGGCAAACCCTGCCCTCTCCGTCACACCAACAAACAATGTCGGTATCAACGAAACGGCTCCCCAATTCCCACTCCATGTAAGCGGCCTCGGGCGTTTCGAACAAACAGGAAACTCAAACGCACTCTATGCCTCAAATAGCTCCCTCGGCTTCCCAACCGTCGCCATCCAAAATACCAATACCCAAGGATGGTGCATCTACAGTGTAGGAATCAACCGCTTCGAAAATACCGTTGATGGCAATGCCCTATGGGCAACCTCAGATGGAGCCACCAATCCATCCGTATACATCGAGAACCTCGACGTTAGCGGTGTATCTCTCTCTGTCAATGGTACCGCAGAAAAGCCAGGAGGTGGCTCTTGGGCAATCCCTTCCGACCGCAGACTCAAAAAGAATATCCAAGACTTCAATAGCGGGCTAAACATCATCTCCCAAATCCGCCCTATATCCTTCAATTACAACGGTAAGCTTGGATACTCTGACGAACCAACATACATCGGAATCGTAGCCCAAGAACTACAAGAGGTAGCCCCAGATATGGTAACCCAATTCCAAGGCAAAGACGGTAACGAATACCTACGCGTAGACCCAAGTGCCTTCAACTTCATGCTCATCAACGCCGTTCAAGAACAACAGCAAATGATTGAGGAACTCCAAACCCAAAACGAACTCCTCCAATCTAAGATGAACAAAATCAACGAGCTGGAGTCAATGATTCAAGAACTACAAGCGGCTTCTACAAAGTAAGCCTTCTCTACATACACAAAGGGAGTAGATGCCATAGCATCTACTCCCTTTCCTTTTATCTCCTATACCTATTCGCCTTACACAATTCCTACCCAACCGCCCCCTTCACTATCTCCCAATACCCATTCGCCATCACCCCCTTCTCATAAAATCCCCGCTCCACCAACAACTTATGCATAGCAGGCAATCGATACGGTGGCACCGCCATCATCATATGATGCTCACAATGATAATTCACATAATAAGGAGCAAATAACAACCGCGCCAACCAATTCGCTTTCGTCGTACGCGTATTCAAATAAGGGTCTTCCCGACTTTCAACCACCGAATGCTCTGCCATCGACCGAATCCGCAACGAAAACTGAAACGTAGTCAGATAAGCCCCAAACCACAACAAATACAGCCAAGGGGAAGCCAAACTCAAAATCCCGAATATCACCAACTGCGCCACAAAAGGCCCCAACAGATTCGCCCGAAACACCTTCCAGAAATCCCCCCAACTACGCTCCACCTGCGACACCCGTGCAACCTTCCCACCTAAATTATACTCTAAATACCCCATACTCATCATCATCAACCCGAAAAATGCTTTAATCCCCGTAAGCCCGCTCAGATCCCGCCCAAACTTCCGAACCATACTCCGCAAGCTCGTCGGATATCCCCGCGTCAACAACAAGTCAGGATCTTCCTCCAACCCATTAGACACATGATGCCTGAAATGATATGGCCGATAAGCCAACATATTGTTAAAAATAGGATACGCCCCCAACCACTGCCCCACAATATCATTCGTACGCTTATCCTTAAACACTGCAAAATGCGAGGTATCGTGCATCAATATCGCACACGCCAATTGCTTCCCTCCCAAAATGAACAAGGACACAACCACCGTCAACGGATTGGGAAAAACATAAACCAACCCAAACGCAAATACAATCCAAGCATAATGAAACCCTATATCACGCCATGCAAGCCAATTACTCTTTTCTATAAGCATCTTCCGCTCCTCACGGCTCAGGTATGTACTAGCAGCGATTATCTGTGACATCTCTTCGTTTTTATCCAAAGATAGCCAAAAAAACACCTACCCAAAAACCAATTCTCCTGCTCCCTCTTGCCTATACCCTACCTATGATGATTCCACCTTCCCTAAACCTCCCGCTACCAATCCTCTAACCAACAAATACTGGGCAACCAAATACGTACTCATAATGCAAAACCGATATCCAGGAAACTTCGTAATGAACTGCGAAACAGCAATCATAGAATCCGAAGCAATAAACAACAACGCCCCAAACATCACCATCCAAAAGCTCACATCCTTTACATGCGTATACCGCTTATACGCCATCAGCCCCATAGAGCAAAGCACTACCGCATAAATCGAAACAGGTATTCGCAACCCCTCCGCCAAATCAGGCCAAAGCATCCCCATAAACCCCAATATATAGGACACGCCTGCCACTAGCGCATATCCCATACCCACGGTATGTCCTTTCGACTCTTTTACATAGATAGTGATATAGAATAGATGACCAATCAAAAACGAACCTAGCCCCAATATAAAGAACAACTGCCCTTTAAACATCAACAATGTATCTCCCCCCATCCCACAAATCAACGCCCCAATCAACAACCATCCCAAACGGGGCATAGGCCTCCCTACCCTAACAAACACATACAGGATCAAAATAGGCATAAGCAGAGGCTTCACTATATGCACAACCCAATTGAGGGACATTCCTTCCCCCAACATCTCTACTACCCCTGCAGCTAGATACAAGGCAGTTATCCAATCCATAATCCAGACTTTTAAATCGAACGCCTAATCCCAAGCAATTACATCAGCCCTAATCAACACACTCACACTTCCCAAGCTCTACATAATCCAACATCCCATAATTTACATTCTGCCGCTGATGTTCTGCAATATACTGCTTAAATGCGTCTTTTCGAACGATTTCCCCTCCTATCTTCAATTTATCATTGTTAAGCTTATTAAACTCCTTCTGCACCTTAGTACGTCTAGTCTTACTATCCAACAAACGCATATATTGACTCACCCGATCCCAATAAAGGTTCCGTTGCTTGGTACTCCCCCCTCTATAACGCTTCACCTTATTCTCCAAAGATCCCCCAGCCAAAGCCAACATCCGCCCCACAGCATCCAAATTCAATACAGGATGCAAACGATCATCTCGATCAATCATCAACTTCCGATCACACTTATCATCATTATACATCTGTTGCCCAAGCATCGCAGCATGCTTGAAACACACAAACTTCGAATGCTTCTCCCCACAATTCGGATTACAAACCGTATTCAACCCATATTCTTCTCCTACTACTCCCTGCATATGACAAATCCCAAAACCACCATCTCCCCAAGGATGCGTAGAAGACTGATTCGGCCGACAATCCTCCCCCCGAGTCTCCTGCATCACCAATGCCAATATCACATTCTCCTGCAAACAATACCGCGCCTCAACTACCTTCGCAATATTCTCAAACCGCAAGGCGCGCACCATCTTACCTGTAGTCGTTTTCATACCAGGCATCTTCAACCCCGCCATACTCTTCTCCTTATAGCTGTCTTCTACTACCTCAAACTCTAAGTGTATAGGCTTCTTCTTCAAACGATATTTATGGCAAATCGTTTGGTCTGCTTCTGCATCCATCTGCATGTCTAACAACACCTTCGTACGATATGTGTCCAACACCTCCTCTTCATCATCTCCACAACCCACAAATAAAAAACTAACCACCAGCCCACAAAATATCGCCTTCAACAATTTTGGGAATCTATCCATAGTACTATTCCTTTCAATGATTATCAATCGTAGCCCAATTAAGCTTCTTCCTTCTTCCAAAACTGCCAATCAATCCCCTCCTCCCCATCATACCCCATTAAAGAAGGATAGGTAAGCACCATAAAACGGGCAAAACCAACTATAAACGAAAATACCAATGCAAAACGAAGCCCAAACGTCCAACCACCAGACACATTATTAACAAACACATACGTAAAAATAATTTGCAATATATCCCCAATCATATACCCCAAGAACACCACCTTCAACAATTCATAATTCCGCTTCCGAAGGGAATAAAACAATATATATGTCAGCACAAATAACAATACTCCATACCACCGAACAATCTCCCGTCCCGCATCCGAAGCAATCGTTGGGGTTAACTGCTCTAAAAACGCTTCTGGCACAAAAAGCGCCAAGATAATAGAGATACTGTTCACCAATACCTCAAGATAGAACAAGTAAAGTAGTCGCATAACTCAATTAGGCTCCATTTTTAGTAGGGTAAAGATAGACAAATACTACCTTTATATTTGAAAAAATTCGCGCTTTACAACTAACGAAAACCGAATCCGCACCATGCATATAGCAGTTCTCTCAGATCCCGCCAACTTTCACACCCAAAAATGGACGCTCGCCCTCAAAAACGCAGGCATCAAAACCAGTATATTCAGCTTTTCTCCCTACCAATATGAACAAGTACCCTGCATATACATTCCCCCTAACGCAACCTATAAAGGCAATTTAACCTATGCCTCCTATCTCTACTCTACAACCAAACTCAGAAAGGCACTCATCAAACACAATGTAGATATCATCAACCCCATAAACATCACTCCATTCGCAGTATGGGCAACCCGCTCAACCCGTAAGCCCATCATCAGCACTGCCATGGGCGCAGACATACTCGAATATCCCCCAAAGGACGAACAATCCCCCCTCCTCCAATCTAGAAATTGGAGCAATGTAGAAGGAAACAATTCCCTCTATTATCGCCTAAAGTACCACTTCGCCAAACACATATTCCGATACCACGTTCAAAAAGCCCTCAACGCCTCCGATTTCATCATAGCAGATAACCGAGTCCTAATTGATGCCATGCACAAATGGTTCAACGTCCCTAAGCACAAAATGCAACTCAACCGCTGGGGCATTGAAAAGGAGCAGTTCGACCAAGTATCCCCCCAAGAGATAGACAAGTGGCGGAACTACTTCGGCATCAAACCCTACCAAAAGGTCGTACTCAGTCCACGCGGAGCCAAAGCCATCTACCAAGCCGACATCATCCTAAAAGCATTCGCCCAACTGATTCCCAAACATCCCGACACCCATTTCATCATGTTCTCAGCAGGCTACCGAATCTCCGAACAAGTACGTGCCCTCGCCAAAGCCCTCTCCCAACAATACCCCAACTTCACCTTCCAACAAGAACTCATCCCCCGCACAGCTATGTATGCCATTTGGCAATTCGTAGACATCTTTATATCGGCTCCTATCTACGATGGCTACTCGAATGCCGTAAGCGAAGGGCGATACGTAGGCGCAATTCCCGTCCTCAACCGAATCCCCGCCACCCAAGAAATCATCCAACACCAACAAAATGGCTGGGTCGTACATCCTTTCACCCCAAACAACCTCATAGCTTCCACCTCCCTCCTCCTCGCTGACCTCCCCCATTGGAAGCACAAATTTCACCAAGCCAACAAAAAATGGATTATCCAACACTCTCTCCTCTCCACCAACATCCAAGCATTCATCCAAAACTGTAAACACCTACTCGAAAACCATCCTCCAAAAGCTTTCATATAACCCCAACATAAGCTTATATTGTAAACCATAACGCCACCTCATAATCCCTCCATCATGCAAAACAATTCTCAGGTCGCACGCTGGTCCATTACAGTAGCACTAGCAGGATTCTTATTCGGCTTCGACACCATTGTTATATCAGGAGCCGATAAGCCCATTCAAACCCTATGGCAAACCAGCTCCCTATTCCACGGAGTATTTATCATGTCAATGGCATTATGGGGAACCGTAATTGGCGCATTATTCGGAGGGATACCCTGTGATGCTATTGGCCGCAAAAAGACACTCTTCTGGATAGGCATACTCTACTTTATCTCCGCCCTAGGGTCAGGACTCGCTTGGGATCCCTACTCATTCTCTTTCTTTCGATTCATTGGCGGGGTAGGTGTTGGTGCATCCTCTGTAGCAGCTCCCACCTACATAGCAGAAATCTCGTCCCCCGAAAGACGAGGCCGCCTTGTCGCTCTCTACCAATTCAACCTCGTACTCGGCATCCTAATTGCCCTCCTCTCAAACTACTTCCTCGGCCAATACATACAAACCGACGCATGGAGATGGATGCTTGGAGTAGAAGCAATTCCTGCAGCCTTATACACCATCATGGTACTCACCATCCCTAACAGCCCCCGATGGCTACTCGTAAACCAAAACGCGCCAGAAAAGGCTATCCCCATTCTAGCACATATGTATCCCAAAGAATCAATTGATAGGGTAATCAGCGAAATCAAACAAGCAGGCAGCAAAACAGCCCTAAGCATCCAAGCCCTATTCTCAGGTAAATATCGTTTTGCCCTCCTTCTTGCGTTCCTCGTCGCAGCCTTCAACCAATTATCAGGAATCAACTTTGTTTTCTACTATGCTCCTCGTCTACTTGAGGCAGCAGGTATTGGTGCCGATGCAGCCCTCTTCCAATCTACCAGCCTAGGGATTGTAAACCTCATCTTCACAATTATAGGCCTTAGCCTCATCGATAAGCTTGGCCGAAAGACCCTCCTTATCATCGGATCAATCGGATACATCATCAGCCTGAGTACCGTCTCTTGGGCATACTACAGCAGTGCCAGCCAACTCTTACTCCTGTCCTTTGTATTGGTATTCATTGCCTCTCATGCCATTGGCCAAGGAGCCATCATCTGGGTATTCATAGCCGAAATCTTCCCCAATGAGGTCAGAGCCAATGGCCAAGCATGGGGCTCAGGTACACATTGGGTATTCGCCGCCCTTATCACCGCCATAACTCCCTCTTGCATCGAATTCGTGGGAGAAAACCCATGGCCTCTTTTCGCCTTCTTCGCTTCCATGATGGTACTCCAACTCTTGTTCTCATTATTCCTCATGCCCGAAACCAAAGGAAAGAGCCTCGAACAACTAGAAAAAGAAATCCTTTCTTAACCCCCAAAACCTTCCTCAAAACGCTTCCCTTCATACCCAATAACGACTCTTTCAACCCCTGAAGGAAGCTCAATCCCATCCCAATTAGGATATTGCACTTTGGCGAGCATAGAGACCAATCCTCTTGCTTTCTTCTCCTCATCATGCGTATTCAATACATAATCGGGCTTAAACAACTCCAACAATTCATAAACATTCTCCAACCCAGGATTCACCTTCCCTCCCATCAACTTCGGCAAGGCAAACTCAGTGAATGTCGTAATCAACAACCGAATATGAAGCCCCTCTAATGCTTCAAGTTGTGCCGCACTAGGTTTAAAACCATGTGCCATATACAATACCGCATCATCCCCTCGTTTAATCACCAAGCCAAAATAAACAGGATCTCGATGATGCCCAGGGTGCAAACTAGCCATATCAATCTCCCCCATATTCGTCCAACCTTGCTCTACTAGATCTGTCATTAATACACAATGTTTACCTGAAAGTTTCTTCCCCAACAAAGCATAAGCCTTTGCAGTACTCAATATCGGCACCTCTGCCTCCATTGCCTTCAGTGTAGGCAAATGGCAATGATCAGAATAAGACTGGGAAATAACAATCAAATCATAAGGAGGCAATTCAGATACAGGAACAACAGGATGAGTATGCCACTGTTCATTTAACCAACGGAAACCATCCACTTCAGACCCCACCAACCACGGGTCAATAACCATACGCACATCAGCCCACTCCATGAACCAACTGCTATCCATATTAAGGCGTTTCAGAAACATATACTGGAAAAATTAAGCGACTGCAAATATACAGATAAATACGATTCAGCCTATTCACCTGCACAAACTGAGAGGTAAATAGGCCAAATCTGGGTTAGTAGCACGTTAAAACGTCATAAATACATCGTGTTAAGTACCCTTAAAAAGGGCTCTCTTTAGTCACATAATACAACAATACACCATTCGTTACAAACGAATGCCAAAAACAAAAAAGAATCACCTAGGTACATACCTAAGTGATTCCAGCGAGTCTTTTAAAATAAGCCTATTTATACGAGGCTATTGTCAATTACCTGCAACAATTGAGGAGCTTTAACGACTCCAGCCTGTCGCCAAACAATCTCGCCCTCCTTAAACAACATCAGAGTAGGCACTCCTTTTATGTTGTATTTTTGAACAGCCAAAGGATTCTTATCGACATCTACTTTGAGTATTCGGGCTTTATCCCCTACAGAGCGAGCAACGTCCTTCAAAATAGGCCCCATCATTTTACAAGGGTAACACCAAGTTGCATAGAAATCCACCAATACAGGTGTATCGGATTGAATTAACTGCGTAAACATCGTGGATTGCATAGAAAATGTGTTTTGTATATACTGCGAAATCAATCTCTTTCATCTGTATTCATTGAGAAATAAATTTACTCCTCTCAGAATACAATACGAACTTACTCAACTTCACATTTAATATTTGTCGCCCCCCTAACAATCCCTCAGTTCCTTATTCTGATTTACTCTCCAACCTTATTGACTACAGGCTCAATCGTTTTTAAATACTCCCATATGGCATGCACTTCCGAGTCTGTCAGATCTGAAAGTACAGGCATAGGATACAAAACAGGTTTACCACTTGGCCGACTTCCATATTTCAATGTTTGCAAGAATTCCTCCTCCGTCCAGTCTCCAATTCCTGTCTCCTTATCCATCGTGATATTAGGGCTTAGCACCTCCTCTCCTTCTCGATTCAATAGAGCAGTACCGCCCCCCAAGTATCCAAAACTCTGTATTGGGTTCGCAACATCCAACTTGGTCAAATCCGCTGAATGACACGCATAACAATCCAATAGAGAATTCACCAAATACCCTCCCCACGCAACAGCATCACCCGTATCAGGTGCTGCAATCTCTTCTGTAGGCAATGCATAGGTCTTAAATGCTCCAACAAAAAACAACATCTTCACCAACCAAGAATGTTCCGATGCTGGTGGCTCTGTTTGCGTTCCAGATACCATAGAATGATCCGAACGCAAGAAGCTTACAACTGATGCCAAGTCTTCATCCGACATTGTAACAGCAAGTGGCATATAAGGTGGAACAGGCTTACCATTGGGCCGAATCCCCGTGCGTAAAAACGATACGAGTTCTCCATCACTCCATCCTCCAATTCCATATACCGAATCTTGCGTAATATTTTGGCTGTATGCAGCCCCAAACTCCTTAGGCACATCCAATAACTTCTGGCCAGATAACTGTTTACTTTCACTATTGTAATGGCAATCCATACACCGCATCCGAACAATACGCTCACCTTCAGCAATTCGTTCGGGCGTATACTCAATCTTGATATCCAATGCCTGATGTTCCAACTCAGGTAACCCTCGGAAATGAATAAAGGCTCCAAATACTCCTCCCATTACAACCAATAGAAGAAGAATAACCAGAAAATAACGCAGAAGTTTCATAGTATATAGCAATATAAATGTAAGTGTAGTAGCCAACTCTAGCTCTCTACAGTCTCCATCGCTTCAGAGGCACATAACGCGCCCCTTTAGGCAGCAGAATAGATTCCCAGAGCACAACCTCATTCAATAAATAAGCCTCTGGCAAAGCCCATGAGAAATTCACCTCCTCATACTGATTAAAATTGCGTAATCGGCCTAGGGTCATATGAGGCGTAGGATTCTTTCGTACCTTTTGCTTCGGAACAATCTGCTGGAATACACGATCCATTTCTTGCACCCAAGCGGAGAACTCATCTGATTTGTCAAAGCGAATCCAAAACATACGGGGATTCTTCACCACAGGAGGGTAGCAGATGGCCCTCGTTTTCAACTTAAATGCTTGTTGCCCTTCTACTAAGGCATCAATCAAGGTGCAGACATTTTCTACCTGCCCTTCCAAAACCTCCCCTAGAAAGTATAAAGTCACATGATAGTTCTCATTTGGCTCCCACTTAACTCCACGTAAATGGGCGTGCTTGGAACGAAATCCTTCTCCTACCGCAACAAAATCCGCAGACATTGGACTACCTACAAACAAACGCTTACTCTTATGCTTGCTATTTCCTCGGAAACGATTGAATAATTTCATACACTTATTTTATTCATCAAAAACCTAACTCAACAGAATTCTCAAATTCCACTCTATAAAAAAAACAAAAATACATACCTTTACTTGAGCCTAAGTAACCAAGTAAAATGAACCTAAGTTTTTGGGAATCCGACTCATTCATCGGGAAACCTGATGTCATTATTGTCGGAAGTGGAATTGTTGGGTTAAATACTGCAATTCACCTAAAAGAGCAAGCCCCTAGCCAGAATATAACCATTATTGAAAGTGGAACACTTCCATCAGGAGCCAGCACCCGCAATGCAGGCTTTGCTTGTTTTGGTAGTATCTCTGAATTATTAAACGATCAAAAAATAAATGGAGAAGCCAAAATGCTCGAATTGGTAGAAAAAAGATGGAAGGGACTCCTGAAACTCAGGAAAAGAATAGGAGATCGACACATGGAATATCAATCTCAAGGAGGATACGAGATTTTTAGACCACAAGATCAGGCATCCTTCAAACGGTGTGCAGAACAAATCCCATACTTGAATAAGCTCCTCTGTCCCATCATTGGGCACAAACAAACCTATGTGTTGGCCAATGACAAAGCCCCCCAATTAGGTCTTCGCCAAGTAAACCAAATGATACATAACCAAGCTGAAGGTCAGATTCACACAGGTAAAATGATGAAACGCTTACTCGAACTAGCGAAAGAAAAACAAATCAACATTTGGAATGGCCTAAGAGCAACTCAATGGGAGGAAAAAGCAAATCAGATTATCTTACATTGTGACAATGGTTGGAAGCTTTCCGCAAAACATATCCTCTTAGCGACCAACGGCTTCGCCAAACGCCTTCTCCCTCAACTGGATGTAAAACCTGCTAGGAATCAGGTTCTCATAACGAGTCCTATTCCCAATCTTCCCTTAAAAGGCTGTTTTCACTACCAGGAAGGATATATTTACTTTCGCAACATTCGAAATAGGGTCTTGATTGGCGGCGGGAGACATTGGGATCAACAAACAGAAACGACAGATACGTTCAATCTTACCCCTACTATTTACAATGGCTTAAAGCAGCTCCTATCAGAGCTCATCTTACCCAATATCCCCTATACCATTGAACAAGCATGGAGTGGAATCTTAGGAGTAGGAAGTCATAAGGCTCCTATCATACAATCCCTCTCTCCCAGACTCAGCATTGCTGTAAGATTAGGAGGAATGGGAGTAGCCATTGGGAGCTTAGTAGGTGAGGAAGCAGCAAATCATGTATTAGCACAATGCTAATACATAAATTACTTCTCATTTTTAATGAAGTTTCTCAGGCGCATTTCGTTGGGGGATGCGCTCCTTACAACACTTCGGAAGATCCTCTCGTGCAACAGCATCAGCAGGATAAAACTGTGTCTCAAACCCACTCCGAGCCATCCCTTGCTGTAAAAGATCTATGTTGATAACAGTTGAATCATAGTGGACAGTCAAATGGCTATCATCAAAATTCCATGTAGCCTTTTCTACCCCTGGAAGTTCCAAGGCTGCCTTTTCTATCAGGTTTTTGCATAACTCACAACTCCCCTCTGTAAAGAAACGGGATTTCTTTAGCTCCTTTCCGCAAGAAACAAGGAAAAATAACCCAATTATAATCCACCAATGTTTCATAATCATTATGTTTATCTGCCAAAACCCGAACTATCTATTCTAGTTCTTCACTGCCTCCATATTTCATCTCCTGTTCCTTCTGAAACATTTCTTTTAAGGTTGGCTTATAAGGCTCTACCCCTGCCCCCTCCTCATATACCAATTTTCCTCCTAAAGAAGCCGAGTAGAACAATATTCCTAAAGCTACACAGAAAATGAGTGTAAAACCCGCTCTTTCCCCCTTTGCCCATTTCTTAGCGCGCAGATAGCGCCAGACTAACAGCAGCCCGTACATCCATATAATGACCAATGCAAAGCGCGCATGCAATGCTAAAATAGAATGGATTTGTTCTGTATGAACAATCTCCCCTTCTGCTTGTTGCCCACTAAAAAAAGCAACAATTGCCCCCGCAAGACCGATCATATGAAGGACATTCGCAGCCCAAGCCCAATTCTCTTCTTCTCGAAATAATGCGATGATATATAACAATGCTGCAAAGGCCAATCCTGCTACAGGAAAATGCACAGTAAATGGGTGCAGCACCACACACATAGAACCAAGCATACTATAAGGGTAATGAAAAGTTATTCTGTTGTCTCTTCCTCTGTCTCCTCAACCTCAGGCATTTCCAAGGCTATATTATATGAACGAAGCACTTTATACCAAGAAAGTAGCTTCTTTACATTCGAGGCATAAACACGTTCTGTGTCATAATTAGGCAGTACATTACCTAGAAAATCGAGTAATTCCGCATTCTTACTCTTCTTTGTTACAGGCAAATCATCCCCATACTTTTCTGCCATCCCTTGAAAAACAGCCAAAAGCATTTCGCTATCTCCATCATCTGTATACATACTGATATCAGATAATTTCGAAACAAGCATGCTCCCTTTGATGCGTCTTTTCTTCTTTTTGCCATCAATTGATTCCACAATAATCACTCTATCATCAGACTTGATAATACGATGTAAACCCGGAACTCCGGAAATAGATAATACGTCTTTATACTCAATTACCATAAATAAACTATATAATCATTAATCTAGTCCCCACATAAACTATCAAATAGTGGGTATGTTTCATGCTAAAAATCTAGGCAGCAAAATAACACAAATATATCTGCACTTGAAATTAAATTCTTGTTTTCCTAAAATCCTAGCTTGAAAAGCCCCTATGCCTTGGGCATACGCTTTGCACATATACCTTATGAAGTCATGACACCCCTTTCACTTGCCCATCAACCCAAATTATGTATAAATATGCTGTCAATTCGACAGAGTAAGACGAAAACCCTATATTAAGGGGTCAATATGGCAAAAAGTTACAATGGAGAAGAAGAACAATCATACATAAAATAAGCCTTCTCTAGAAGAATTATAAACACATATGTACCCATACGAAATTCCTACAGAGTTACCTATACTTACCCTCAAAAATGCGGTCATGTTCCCAGGGGTAGTCCTTCCTATAACAGTAGGTAGAGCAAAATCTAAAGAGGCTGTCGAATATGCGATTAAGCATGCCAACAATACAATTGGGGTTCTGACACAAAAGAATGTTGCCATAGCAAGACCTACCACAGAAGATCTCTTCGCCTATGGTACCATTGCGAAGATTGAGAAGGTTGCAAGAACCTCTGATGGAAGACTCAACATTGCCATAAAAGGTCATTATAAATTCTGCACCAAAGACTATATCCAAGAAGAACCCTTCTTCTTAGCCAATATAGAAAAGAAAATAGAAAGCCCACCTGCGGAGAATGAGAAAGAACATCTCCTCCTTACTCTTAGAAAACTCGCTATACAGGTAGCTGAATCCTCTCCAGCAATCCCCAATGAAGCGAAGCCTATACTTGAAAGAATCAAGGCCTTTCGGATGCTTCTCTTCTTTATTTCTTCGAATTTACAAGCCTCCATACCCTTAAAACAGCAGCTACTTGAAGAGGATAGCCAGAAGTACAAATATGAAATACTGGTCGATATTCTGCGAAAAGAATTACAGGTGGCAGAACTAAATGATGAGATTCAATCTAAGGTTCAAACGGATCTTGACCAACAACAACGAGAATACATTCTGCGACAACAAATAAAAGCGATTCAAGCAGAATTGGGAGAGGATTCGGGAGATTCAGACATTGAAAACCTGAAAAAACGAGCAGAAGAAAAGCTTTGGACAGAAGAAGCCCAAAAGGTATTCAACAAAGAGATTAAGCGAATGTCTCGCTTGAATCCTGCTATGCCCGAATATGGCGTGCTAATGAACTACCTTGATTGGATGCTTGAACTCCCTTGGCATAACTATACAGAAGATAATTTCGCTTTCAAAGAAGTACAGGGCATCTTAGATGAGGATCATTATGGACTCGAAGAAGTCAAAGATCGAATCTTAGAGTACTTAGCCGTATTAAAGCTAAAGTCTGATAAAAAAGCGCCCATCTTATGCTTCCATGGCCCTCCAGGAGTAGGGAAAACCTCTTTAGGAAAATCAATTGCGAGAGCAATGGGCAAAGAGTTCATTCGAATATCCTTAGGGGGCATGAAAGATGAGGCCGAAATTCGAGGGCATAGACGAACCTATATAGGCGCCATGCCGGGCCGAATCATTCAAGGTCTCAAAAGAGCAAATACGAGTAACCCTATATTTATGCTCGATGAAATCGATAAGATTGGGAGCAATTTTAGAGGAGATCCTGCCTCTGCCCTACTCGAAGTCCTTGACCCTGAGCAAAACGACAGCTTCCGTGACCACTTCCTAGAAGTCGAATACGACCTTTCATCTGTCATGTTCATTGCTACTGCCAATACCCTCTCGACTATACATCCTGCTCTTAGAGACCGTATGGAAGTCATTAACTTAACAGGTTATTCACAGGAGGAAAAACGAGAAATTGCCAAACGGCATCTTATCCCAACAGCTTTACACAATCACGGCTTGCTCTCTTCTCACCTCTCCTTCTCAGATGAGGCCATCAAACGAATCACAGAAGCCTATACACGCGAAGCTGGCGTTAGAAACCTAAGCCAAAAAATTGCGGCTATTTGTAGAGGAGTTGCGAAAGAAGTTGTATTGGACGAAAACTTTTCCATCCATATGGAACCCCTTACCCTGAAACAATTCTTAGGTGTTCCTAGATTCGAGAATGAACAATATCATCGAACAGATGCCCCAGGAGTATCTATTGGACTCGCTTGGACACCTGTGGGGGGAGATATTCTATTCATAGAATCAACCCTTACAAAAGGTTCTGGAAAATTAAGCATGACAGGCCGATTGGGTAATGTCATGAAAGAATCGGCAACCTTGGCCTATACCTACATTCGCTCTAATTGTGAGCAACTCGGTATTCCGTTCGATGTATTTAAAAACTGGGACATCCATATTCATATTCCAGCAGGAGCCGTTCCGAAAGATGGCCCATCAGCAGGGATTACCCTCCTTACCGCTATGACCTCTCTTCTCACTCAAAAATTGGTCAAAGAAAGAGTAGCAATGACAGGAGAAATTACCCTAAGAGGAAGGGTGTTACCTGTAGGAGGAATTAAATCCAAGGTATTAGCAGCCGTTAGAGCAGGAATCCAAACCATTATCATGTGCAAAGACAATGAGAAAGACGTACTTGAAATCAAGGAAGAATACCTTCATGGTATTAAGTTCATCTATGTAGATCATATGCATGAGGTACTTACCCATGCCTTAGAAGCAGAAGTAATTGCCAATTCTCGTAATCTTCTTCCTGCTAAACCCCAAAAGACGACCTAATCCTTCATGCATATATCACTAAAAGGGAAAACAGCTCTAATCACAGGAGCCAGTCGTGGAATTGGATATGCAATTGCCGAAACATTAGGTAAAGCAGGGGCAAACCTTATCTTGCACTACAACCGTAACATAAGTGGAATAAAACAGCTCACGGAGCAGTTTCCCCAGCAAACTGTCTGTCTTCAAGCAGACTTAAGCAACCCTCAAGCCGCTATACAACTTGCCAAAGATGCCAAGCTTGCTTTTGA
>Ga0163111_10000094_pt1 | contig 49532 bp, 40 predicted proteins | sample CRUFie1St18metaG_FD_109645 | JGI IMG/M metagenome (GOLD analysis project Ga0163111, IMG submission 109645) | Marine microbial communities from the Costa Rica Dome - CRUD Field 142mm St18 metaG | ecosystem: Environmental > Aquatic > Marine > Oceanic > Photic zone | place: Costa Rica: the Eastern...
AACTAGCCAGCGTCCCTGTCGTGGCGCAACAGGCATAGGTGTCAACTAGCCAGCGTCCCTGTCGTGGCGCAACAGGCATAGGTGTCAACTAGCCAGCGTCCCTGTCGTGGCGCAACAGGCATAGGTGTCAACTAGCCAGCATCCCTGTCGTGGCGCAACAGGGACGCTGGCCTTTTTATTTTGGCCTAAAAAGAGGGAAACTTCTCTCTTTTTTAGAGAGGGACAAAAATATTGCATTGTTCCAAACCTTTTTTATTGTTTTCCCGTGTGATAGAACAGTAGCCAATGCTATAACCTTCAATTCGCAGTACATATTAGACATAGATTTAAACTTCTAGGGTTCTTAGGAGAACCTATAGAGTATGTATAACCTATACACATTCAATTTTATGAGACGACTATTCCTACTTTCCCTCTTTATTTGTTGTGCCCTTTGTGGGATTTTAGCTTTGTCTGGTGAGGTAAAACCCTCATCAGTAGATTATGTAGCGAGGCTTGATAGCCTTTCCTTTTGTGCAACTCCTGATAGTTTTTTGCTTGTGGAGGTAAGTGATTCGAATGCGATTGTGAGGTGGTCGGCCGATTCTACTATAGCGTTTTTCGTTGAGTATCGTGCTTTGGGAGATAGCCTATGGATGCGAGATACATTGACCCATGATAGCCTTTCGTTAGAGAATTTGGTGGGATGTACTTCCTATGAAGTTCGGGTAGCCTCGGTATGTAGTAGTGATACCAGTGCGTATTCAACAGGCTTTAGGTTTGATACGGAAGGCTGTGGGGCTTGCGACGCGATGGGGTATTGTATGCCTAGTCTATCTTCCCTAGCCCCTAAATGGATTGAATCGGTTCAATTTGGGCATATGTATAACCATAGTGGATTTGATGCTAGTTATGGAGATTATACAGGTGCTCCAGATACATTTACTGTAGGCCTGCCTATTCCGCTGGAATTAGTACCTAGTCCTGATTCTAGCGGTTGGCTAAAGTATTGGCGAATCTGGGTAGATTTTAACCAAGATCAGAGCTTTGATTTGTCAGAGATTATTTATGAAAATGCCACCCCCACTTCAGATACAATTGCGAGTAACTATACATTCTCTGTTCCAACAAACGGAGTGACTCGTATGCGTATAAATATGAAGGTTGGTACTCCTGACCCAGGATGTACGGAAGTTCTTTGGGGCGAGGCAGAAGATTATTGTATTGTAGTTCAAGAGGATTCGAGCCTGTGTTTCCCCCCTTTGGCGATTATACTAGACACGCTGCTTGAAATGGGAGCAACGGTGAGTTGGATAGAAGAGGGATCTTTTTTGCTTCGTTATAAGCCTATAAATGCTTCCGAATGGGCATATGATACATCGTCTGTTTCATCTTGGACGGTAGATAACTTATTTCAGTGTACGGCGTATGAACTTGAGGTTGCCCGTATATGTGGTGCTGATACCTCAGGCTTTTCGCCCCCTTTGTTATTCACGACAAAAGGGTGTGGAGATTGTACGGAGGTTTCCTATTGTGCCTCTTATGGGTATAGCTCTCTGAAATGGATTGATAGCATCCATATTGGTCCAGTAAATTATCAGACAGGCAATGATGGGGGATACGGGGATTATACAGGGGTTCCCGATACTTTTGCGACCTTTGCCGAATATCCTCTATTCTTACGAGCAGGGTCACAACCTATTACTTCTGATGAATATTGGCATGTGTGGATTGACATGAACCAAGATGGCCTTTTCTCAAATGCAGAGCTAATTTTCAGAACAGATAGTAATCCCAGTGGGATTATTGATACAAGCTTTGTTCTAACTTCTCCGATTGTAGGGACAACTAGGATGCGTGTGAGCTTGAAAAGGGGGAGTAATCCTAGTTCATGTGAAGAAGGTATGGCGGGGGAGGTTGAAGATTATTGTATAAGCATATTAGACCATTCCCTGTTTTGTCTTCCTCCAATAGGTATTGAGATAGAAGACGTTCAAGACTCTATCGTATCATTGAGCTGGCCATTCAATGGCTTATTTTTGGCTCGTTATAGACATGTAGACTCAACAAACTGGTTGTACCAACTGACTCAACACAATGCCGTTAGCATGTATACTTTTTCGCGTTGTGGAACATATGAGTTTTCTGTTGCCAAAGTGTGTAGCGGAGATACCTCTGAATTTTCTAGTCCCATTTTGGTTACCACCAGTGATTGTGAGTTGTGTACAACGCAAGCGTATTGCGTCCCTAATGGTAGCAATGATATGGAGAACTGGATTGCAGAGGTTCGTTTTGGAGCAATGGAAAACACAAGCGGGGATGACAATGGATATGGGGATTATACAGGTATTCCTGATACATTGTATACATTCACTGAGTCTCCTTTATTCTTGAAACCTGCTTATAACAATGACTCGACTTTGATTACTTGGCGTGTTTGGGTTGATGAAAATAGAGACGGCGTATTTGAAGACTATGAAATCGTATATGAAAGTCCTTATGAGGGAGATTCAAGTGCAATTGATACAACTGCTGTAGTTGAAGCACTATTTGAAGGGACAACGAGAATGAGAATCGGTATGAAAACTGGGGAATTTCTCGCGGCTTGTGACTCCTTTACGGCGGGAGAGTATGAAGATTATTGTGTATACATGAAGCATCCTGATGACTTTTGTGTTGCTCCCCAAAATATTACTTCGCTAGAGACTTCTTCTGGAAACCATCTCGTCAATTGGGAGGGAAATTCCCCTTTTCTGGTTCGATGGAGAGGGTTTGATTCATTAACATGGGTATATGGCACGACTTCTCTACAATCATGGCATACAGATAACCTTGATTGTGGGGGATACGAGGTGCAAGTTGCAAGTTTATGTGGAGGTGATACTTCTATGTTTACTGAGTCTGTCTTCTTGTTTAAGTATGGATGTTATTTTTGTGATAATGCTTTACAATATTGCCACGCCTACGGTATTTCTCCAGAAGAAGAGTGGATTGAGCAGGTAAATTTTTATAATCGATGGACTGGTCTTATTGCTAGTAGCCAAACAGGAGCAAATGGATATTTACATTCGGATTCCATTGCAATTCTACTTGTGGGTTATGCGACATTTACTCCAGTTTTTGATTCATTAAGTCTTCGGTTATTCCCAGGATTTTCTGATACAATTAGAGAAGAATATTGGCGAGTATGGTGGGACGCTGACTGTAATGGAGAGTTTGATGCAAACGAATTATTAGTGGATACAATTACAACTGATACACAGAGTATCTTAGTAAAAGTTAATTATTGGTACCCTGAGTTTTATAGGTATTGTAAACTACGGATTGCAATGGGAAGAAATAGCCCTCCCAATTCATGTGGGACAATTGAGTATGGAGAAGTCGAAGACTACTGTATAAGGTATGATATGATTATTGATATAGAAGAGGAACTACTTCCTAGGATAGATTTATATCCCAATCCCAGCACAGGGGAACTACATATTGAGAGTGAGGAGGCTGCCATTAGGGCGGTTGAGATATGGGATATCGTAGGCAAGCGTGTCTTTCTTAAGGAAACATTGCCTGTCTCGAAGATTGCTCTCTCACTACCTGAATTGCCGAATGGCGTATACGAAGTTCGCATGCGTACCAAGGATCATTTGATTTCTAGGAAGTGGGTGAAGCAATAAAAGCATATAAATGACTACGGCTCAACACCCTCATATGGATGTTGAGCCGTAATGCTATTATGACTATTTGATGATTAGTCGATCATACTATCGTCCCAGTTGCTACGTACGTAATCCTTAACCGCACGGTTCATTACGTCTTTGATTTTCAACTGGCCGTGGCTCGCTATTTCTTTCACCTTTGCGACTAGCTCATGCTCTAGGCTGGTAGAGATGCGCTTTTGTCCATTGGGGAAAGATCGTTTAACTTTTTTGGGAGTGGTTTTCTTTTGTTGCTTCTCAAATACTTCAGTAAGTCTTTTGTTTCTCTTATTGTTACGGCCATTGCCGTTTTTTGCATTCTTTCTGAAGTTTGGAATGATAAGATCTAGTTCTCCCCCTGTTTGTATATTTTGGCTAATTCGATCTAAGAAGCTCTTCTTTCTTTTTGCCATCTATTGGCCTCCTTTCTGTTTCCTTTGGTTATTAACTACTATGCACAAGTTTTCCTTCAATTCTAATGAGTATTTCCTCTGACAAGTTTCCATAATCCTTTGCCCCATTGCTACTTGAAGCATATTTGAATATGTCTTGTCCTACACTTTGGGCTTCTGCAAGGGAGATATTCCCTCGAATCTTTGTGTTAAAAACCGCTTCTCCATATGTCTTGTTGGCGTACTCTAGCACCTCACGGTGTAGGAGTTTGCGCTTGTCGAACTGTGTCATGACGATCCCTAACAAATCTAAGTTGGGATTCATCCGTGTTTCAACCGTTCGGATAATCTTAACGAAATCTGTCATTCCTTGCAAAGCGAGGTATTCGGGCTGTAGGGGGATCAATACAAGGTTACTTGCGGTAAGAGCCGAAACCGTTAATGCGCCTAGAGAAGGTGGACAGTCAATTACGATATAATCGTAATCCTCACTAATTTCATCAAGTCTTTCCTTCAATATGAATTCTTTCCCTACTTCAGGGTTCTTTTCAAAGGCAGCCAAATGAAAAGAAGAAGGAATAATATCGAAGTTTTCGAGGCTTTTGATGGTTTTCTTTATATCGTCATTCCAAGCGAGAACTTGGTAGATAGATCGAGATTGCTTATCAAATCCAAGGGAACACGTTAGATTGGCTTGGGGGTCTAAATCGACCATTAATACTTTAAATCCTTTTTTTGCGATACCTGCCCCAATATTTACGGACGTTGTTGTTTTGCCTACCCCTCCCTTATGGTTGGCGACAGCGATGATATTTGTCATACATTTTTTGATTGAAAAATACTACTGGTTGTTAGGGGGCCATCTCTTAGTAGATGAACAGTTTGTTTTGGATGTTTCTCTTAATGCTTATAAGAACAAAATGTGAACATTCTCAAAGATAGAAAATAAATAGAGAACTCACTAATACAAAGATAACACTTATTCAGGGGGAAAGCAATGAGAGAAATAAGGAGTATATGATAGGGATACGGATTGTTATGGAGTAGGCCTGAGAGAAAGTGGTGTATCTAGCACTCGCTTTACCGAATCTCACTTTCTTTGTGATACCCTCAATACAATGTGTATCTTTAGCCTTAACTAATGAGCCTTTCTTCTTATTCAAGTTTTATTTTCCATGAAATTATACACCAAAATATTCATCGGTCTGATTTTGGGGATTGTCGTGGGATGGATTCTGTACTCCTTTGAGTTGGCATACATCACCGAATACACAGACTATATCGGAAAACTCTTCATCAACCTTGTAAAGATGCTGGTTGTGCCCTTGGTATTGGTCTCTCTGGTTGTGGGAGCTGCTAGCTTGGGAGACATCCGTAAGGTCGGGCGAATTGGGGTGAAAATCCTCGCAATCTTCACGCTTACTACTATGATTGGGGCCGCCATTGGGATTTCTGTGGCGAATATTGTGAACCCAGGTAAAGGGATTTCGGGGGAAGCAAAAGAGCAATTATTGGCTGATTATAAGGACGATGTAGATAAAAAGATTGGAGGAGATAAGGCTAAGGAGTATCGGGAAAAGGATGGCGTTAAGCAAATATTGGAATTGTTTGTGGGCATGATCCCAACGAATCCTATCAAGGCATTGGCCAACGGGGATATGTTGGCGATTATCTTTTTCTCCCTTTTCCTCGGAATATGTATTACCATGATCCCCCAAGAACATGCCTTGCCTTTGATAAAAGGGTTTGGCGGATTAAATGAGGCGGTGCTTAAGATGGTAACCCTCGCTATGGAAACAGCTCCTTATGGGGTATTTGCATTGATGTTGGGAGTGGTGTCGAAGATGGGACTGGAGGTGATTTCGCTACTCGCAATGTATGCGGTAGCGGTGTTGGTGGGGTTGATATTGCATATATTGATTGTGCACTTTTCGCTCATTGCCTTCTACCTACGTGAGAATCCGATTCGATTCTTACGGGCAATTAAAGAAGCATTGGTCTTTGCGTTTAGTACAAGTTCAAGTAGTGCGACCTTGCCTGTAAGTATGGATGTGGCAAATAAGAATATTGGCGTTTCTAAGGAGATGACCAGCTTTGTCCTCCCACTTGGTGCAACAATCAATATGGATGGTACAGCGATATATCAAAGTATTGCGGCCATCTTCATTGCGCAAGTATATGGTATGGATCTCACGTTAGTTCAACAACTAACGATTATCCTTACGGCTACCCTCGCATCCATTGGAGCAGCAGGAGTACCAAGTGCGGGCATCGTAACTCTCGCAATGGTACTAACCACGATTGGTGTACCAGAAGCAGGGATTGCCTTAATCTTTGGATTGGATCGTATCTTGGATATGTGCCGTACCGTAGTGAATGTCACAGGTGATATCACGATGTCGGCTATTATGGCCAAGTCGGAAGGGGAAGAATTGGAGCTACGATTGGATGAAGATATGATACCTGGATAGGGTAGGAGATACCTCATACAATAGAACAAAGCCTGATAGAACGTGTTTCTATCAGGCTTTGTTCATATACAAAGATTGAATCTGTCTTATACTGAGAAGCTTTCTCCGCAAGCACAGGTACGAGAGGCATTGGGGTTCGCAAAATGGAAACCCTCTCCATGCAAACCGTTCGTATAATCGAGCTCAGTTCCTACAAGGTACAACAAACTCTTCATATTGACATAGAGCTTAATCCCTTGGTCTTCTACTACTTGATCGCCCGCTTGCTCTTTATCTTCAAAGTCAAGTTTATAGGATAAACCCGAACAACCTCCTCCTACTACACTGATTCGGAGGCCATGCTGTTTGGAGAATCCTTCTTTCTCTCTTAGGCTCTCAATATGCGCTTTGGCACGTTCCGTAATGGTAATCAGTTTATCGTCTATCATCACTGTATTGATTGAATATGCTATGTATGCTAATGAAACTTACTATCTTAACGAATAAGTACGCAGATAGTTACTAAAAAACAAATTAGTATGCTTTATGCAGGATGTCAACCCTTAATTTCTCTATTAGATGTTTTGCTTACGTAAGCGCGTCACACCTGCTCGAACTTCCTGAATAGCAAGGGCAACTTCTTCTTCTGTAGTAAACCTACCTAAGCTGAATCGGATAGACGAATAGGCTAACTCTGCTGATAAGCCCATTGCCAAAAGCACATGAGAAGGAGACATCGTAGCTGAGGTACAGGCTGAACCCGTAGCAACTGCGATTCGGCGCATAGCCATGATGAGGCCTTCACTATCTACCCCTTCGAATGCTATATTCAAGACATGACTTAGGCGCTGGGTGAGGTGCCCATTTATGTGAATATGGGACAATGTTGATAGGCCTTCAGCCAATTGATCCCGTAATTTTTTGAGGCGTATACGCTCCTCTGCCATTTCCTGACTGGCAATCCGAATTGCCTCCCCAAATCCTACAATTGCAGGTACATTAAGGGTGCCACTCCGCCGACCCCGTTCATGGCCTCCTCCCTCAATTTGAGGCATAATACGTACGCGGGGATTACGGCGACGGATATACAACGCCCCAACTCCCTTGGGGCCATAAAGTTTATGTGCCGAAACGGCCATCAGGTCAATCCCCAATTCATCAACCTTAACAGGTATCTTCCCAAATGCCTGAACCGCATCCGACATCATGATGGCTCCTTTCGAGTGAACAATATCTGCAATGGCGCGAATGGGCTGAATAACGCCCGTTTCATTATTCGCCAGCATGACGCATACCATTAAGGTATCCTCTCTAATGGCCTGTTCGAGCTCGTTAAGGTCAATAATACCTGCTTGGTTTACCTTCAAGTAGGTAACTTCCTTGCCCAATTGGGAAAGGCGTTTACAGACATCCAAGACAGCTTTATGTTCGGTTGCAACTGTTACGATATGATTGCCCTTTCGAGCATACATTTCTGCTACCCCTTTTAGGGCAAGGTTGATCGCTTCGGTAGCCCCTGACGTGAACACAATTTCTTGGGGACTTGCCCCCATTGCCGTAGCCACTTGCTCGCGTGCCAATTTGACTGCGTCTGCAGCAATCCAACCATAAGAGTGGGTACTACTCGCAGCATTTCCATACTCACGGGTTAAGTATGGCATCATCTTATCTAGCACCCTTTTGTCTAGAGGGGTAGTTGCATTATAGTCGAAGTAGGCTGTTTTTCTTGCCATATTGTATCTTTAACCGAACCATCTACCCCAGAAACCCTTCTTCGGAGGATTCTTAATCTTGTCAAGTTTATCTTGTACTTCTGTTAGCTTTTCACTTTCTAATGCCTCATAAATAGCAACACAGCTTTCATAATGTTGGATGGCTTTTTCTTTGGCCCCTTGTTCATCATACAAGCGTGCTAGTTGCTCATGGGTTCCGCCTTGCTCCTGCTCATTTTGGGTTTTCTCAAACCATTCTAGCGCCAGTTGAAAATACGTAATGGCATTGTCCGAATCCTCTACCTCTTCGTACATGCTTCCAATTTGGTCATAGATATAACCGACGCGTATTTCATTGCCTGCTTGGATGAGGCCTTCAATGGATCGTTTGTAGCTTTCGGCTGCTTTGTCCCAATTGTTCTGCATCTTATACAGCTGGGCAATCTCCTCATAGTTATTGGCGAGATCGTCGAGGTTTCCACTTTGTTCATCCCATTTCGCCCCTTTTTCACAGGCTTGTAGGGCTTTGCCCCATTCGCGTTTGAGTTCGAATATTCGGCCAATATTTCGGTAGGACTTACCCACTTCCTTTTCTAATCCAACTTTTCGCTTCCATTTGATAGAGGTCATATATTGGTCAAAGGCCTTTTTCGGTTCTTGCAAATAGAAGTGCACATTCCCTAACAAATGGTATGTTTGAGCAATGATTTCACCGTTCTTTTCGGTATCCTGCATGAAAAGGGCGAGTCCTGTTTCAAGGTTCTCCGCTGCTGGCATCCAATCGCGTTTTTGGATTAGGCATTCAGCCAATATATAATGCGTTTCAGCAGATAAATCAGTCCTTTCCTGACTCTCATAATGTTCCAAAGCCAGATTGAGGGTTTCGGTTGCATTCTCTATATCCTCATGTTCTCGATAGACCTGGCCTAATTGGAAGAGTAGTTCTGGCAATTCGGCTTCGGGTAGGAGCTCTACAGCTGCTTCCATCGCTGTAATGGCCTCCTCTAGCTTGCCAGCATTCGCCCATAGCTTCCCTGCTTTCCATTGGGCATGGCCAAGCCCTTCTGCATCTTCTTCATCAATTAGGTCAATGAGTTGCATCTGAGCCTCTGCTGCTTCCTCATATGCCTCTGCCTCTTTATACAAATTGACTAACTCATCTAACACTTGGTAGCGCTCATTGGTTTGCTCATCAGCCAATTGCTCTAATGAAGTGTTGAGCTGTTTAACTTTCTCTATATCTATCGGTGCTTTCTGTTCTTCTGTTTGCATGATTGTCGGATTAATAGTACCTATTCTCTTACAAATAGATTGGATGCTAATCAGTCGTATACAAATATACGAGCTTATTATTCGATTTCATACCTTTGTCGAATCCTCAAGATTGAATGCGAGATATTGATCTATTGTCTAAATGAATCCATGTATGCGAACTTACATTGTTTTTCTTACCATTGTATTACTTTTGGCCATCGGATGCCAAAAAGCAAATCAAGAACTTATGCTAAAGACAGGTATTTGGCGAATGTCTATGAATTTAGGGGAGGAAATCCTGCCTTTCCAGTTCGAACTACAGCGAAATGATTCCAATGTGTATCATGCCGTTATCATCAATGGATATGAACGTATTCAGGTGAAGGAGGTGACAGTTAAAGGAGACTCTATTACGATTCGTCCACCTATGTTTGATTCTGAGTTTAAAGGGAAAATCATTTCAAGTACTCTGATTCAAGGAGATTGGTACAATTATGCTAAAGCAGATGACTATACGATTCCCTTTGAAGCAACTCATGGTGAAGGGGCTCGTTTTGAGCTATCGGCTCATCCTAACCCTGTAAAGATAGATGGGGAGTGGAAGGTATTGTTCAGTCCTGATACAGATGATCAGTATGTTTCTATTGGCCAATTCCAACAAGAGGAGGAGCGTGTCACAGGTACCTTCTTAACAGAAACAGGAGACTACCGTTTCTTGGAAGGCAATGTGGATGGCAATGAGTTGAAACTATCTTGTTTTGACGGTTCACATGCTTTTTTATTCAAAGCGAAATTGGATGGTGAGCAGTTGCAGGGGTACTTCTGGTCTGGAAGCCATTGGAAGGAACCTTGGGTTGGAGTAAAGGAAGAGGGCTTTCGTTTGACGGATCCTGATTCGCTGACATTTCTGAAAGAGGGGTATGATAAGCTATCCTTTAGCTTCCCTGATTTGAATGGGAAAATGGTATCGTTGGATGATCCTAAATATCAAGGCAAGGCGGTGATTGTTCAAGTGTTGGGATCTTGGTGCCCTAATTGTATGGATGAAACTTCTTTGTTTGGGGAGCTATATAGGGATTACAATACGCAAGGCCTAGAAGTAATTGGTTTAGCCTATGAGCGTACCCGAGAATTCGAACGAGCAGTGGATCGTGTCAATCGAATGCGTACCTATTTGAAAGCTGACTATGATTTCCTGATTGCAGGATATGCTAATAAAAAGGAGGCTGCTGAATCATTGCCCATGCTTAACCATATCATTTCTTACCCAACTTCTATCTTCATTGACCGTAAAGGTAAGATCCGAAAAATCCATACGGGCTTCTATGGCCCTGGTACTGGGAAGTATTATGAGGAGTTTGTGTTAAACACCCGTGCACTGATTGAGGATATGCTGACGGAGAAGTAGAGAATCGGGGATTGGGACTCCAACTTTCTTTTCCTTGTATTAATGAGTAAATTCATATTATAATGAATAAAGTAATATGGTAGGGCGGATTATTATAGAGAACTTTGGTGGGATTAATAAAGCGGAAATTGAGCTGAACTCAATTAATGTTTTTATTGGGGAAACTGCCTCTGGTAAAAGCATTACGATAAAGCTTATTCATTTCTTTAATGACCTGTTGTATCTTACGCAAGCTTCCTATTTCCTTAATAAAACTTGGGAAGAGGTTGCTGAGAAGAAGTTTCGAGTAACTTTTCCGCCTGATTCTTGGCCAAAAGGTTCTTTCTGTTTGAAATACAGACTATCTGTTGGGGATTTTATTAAGATATCTCATCAAGGAAAAGGAAAGCTAAACGTCAATGCCTCTGGTGCTATTTTAGCAGTACTTGAACAACAAACAAAGTTGCGTGCTTCAATAAGAGAACTGATGTTGGAGGGGGTATCTAAGGAAATTATTATAGGAATGTTACAGAAGGAAGAGAGCCAAAAGCAGATCTTCATTCCTGCTGGTCGTTCCTTTTTTCAATATTGAAGAAGGCTATTTTTACACTAGCGGCTACTGACCATAGGATTGACCCATTCATGGCGGAATTTGGAACTTTGTTTCAATTCTATACAGAGACTTTCTACGAAGAAAACAACTTACCTTCAGACCTAGAACTATATCTTAATCAGAAAATAGCCCATATTCTTAGGGGAAGATATATTCAACAAAACGATGAGGATTTTATCAAACATGAAGATAATCGATTGGTGAAAATCGCTAATGCTTCATCGGGACAGCAAGAGACATTCCCCTTAATTACAATTCTAAAAGGAGTCGCCAATACAACCTTAGACCTTCCTGAACAGGATATGATTATCTATATTGAAGAGCCTGAAGCGCATCTATTTCCTACAACCCAGAAACAGATAGTTGAATTAATCTCAGCTATTTATAACCTGAATCCTGATAAGATTCAAATATTTGTTACTACACACTCTCCTTATATTTTAACTGCTTTTAATAATCTCGTAACTGCGGGGCAGCTAATCGATTCTGGGATAGAAGAAGAAGCCGTGCATCAAATTGTATCGAAGTATGAAGTACTAAGCCCTGAGAACCTAAGTGCATATTCTATGGAAGCTGGAGGAGCTAAGGATATTACAGATCTTGAATATGGGTTGATAGATGCCGAACAGATAGATGATGTTTCGGACTTAATAAATACCCAATTTGATCAATTATTAGCATTGAATATAGATAATATATAGAGGGTATGGGGATTCTGAAAGAGTGTATTTCTCAAACCAAAGCTTCTAAACTTATATGTGAGGAGAATAAGCGTAAAATCACCTTTGTTAACAAACAAAAGAGGCTGATTGAAAAGATTAAAGTAACGTGAGTTTTGGATAACGTATGCTGTTATTTTTCTATTGAATCGCCACTTGGTTTTTGTGTTGAAGATTCTGTATATCGAACTCGACTTTTGGCTTTTGATCGAAGAAGTGGTAGGCCGCAATAGCCGCAGTTATATTGTTAATCATTCCTACAAAACTTCTATGCCTTGCATGTTCTACATAAGCTTTGTTCTTTAAGGCATTGATTACACACTCAATCACAGCCCTTTTCTGTAGTTTCTTTTCTTGACTGTGAGGTAATAATCTTGGTTTCATATTCTTTCGAATCTTTGTGACTAGCTCAAGACCTTGCTCTTTAAGTTTGGTCTTTACTTTCTTACTGATATATCCTTTGTCACCAAATATTTCTCCCCTTAATCCTTTGGTTAGCTTTTGAATAAGCCGAGCGTTTATGTCTGAAACATTACCTGGGGTGATAAAGAAGGCGACTATTTCACCTAAGTGGTTGATAACCAGATGCAGCTTGAATCCAAAGAACCACCCAACAGAAGTTTTACCAGACCTAGCTATCCCATCAAAGGTTTTATGTTGAGGGATACGTAGGTTATGAGAAACTTTTAAAGGACAAGAATCAATGTAGTAGGTACCTGTAGTGTTACCTAAACAGCAACTCAAGACAAAGTTCAAAAGAATAATCATCTCACTGGGCATCCATTGGATGAAACGATTGTAAGAAACTAAGTTGGGGAAATCTTTGGATAAATGGACTCCAACATAATGAAGATAGTAATGTTTAAAATTGCGGATCTGACAATGGTGGAAGAAAATCAAAATTGTGAGGATTTCACTACTGGACATACTTCTGGAGCGAACCCTATGCTTTTTCCCACTAGAAAGTAGTTGTTGGTGATAAGTGGGTAGGAAGACTTGACAAAAGTCATCTACACTACAAAAGATTTCTATGAGTTTATCACTAGTCATAATAGAATTAATACTAAACCCAAAGATAACACTTCAAAAAAACAAATGAGCTTATCCAAAACTCAAGTTAAAGTAGATGGTTGTGCAATAATAATAGGGGAGAGGTGTGATTTTCTCGTGAGAAATGATGTCGGGAGAGAGTTCTTTGTTGAATTGAAAGGGAAAGATATCTTAAAGGCTTGTAAGCAATTAGAAATATCTATCAATCAGCTAAGTACACAAAAACCTCGGAAAGCTTTTGTGATAAGTAGTCGAGTTCCTCCTGCTGTAAATACCAAAATCCAAAAGGAGAAAAGACGCTTCCTTAAATATCTTCAAACCCAATTATTGGTAAAGAATAAACAACACACCGAGATTCTATCTTAAATATGAATCTCGGTGTGTTATTGGTAAAAGTAATTGAGTGTGAAGGAGAAGTATATGTCCTCTCTTAATCAATCACTCGTCTTTGGAACCATTGCTCATTGATATTGATTCCAATTCGAACTTTTCCATAGATTTCTTCCAATGGGTGATCGTTTAAGCTTCCTCGTTTTCCGACTTCGAATCCAATATTGACCGTTGCGCCATTACGGAATGCCCGCCGTAAGCCTTTTGTTGGGAAACCGAACCCAAAGGTTACCCCATAGTCATTTACAGGTGCATTATTGAAGCTAAAGTAAGAATTATGGTAGTAGGCACCGAGTCGGTATTTGATACGCGCCATATATTTCCCCTGCCAATTCGGCAGAATCTCTCCCCCTATGGCAATTCGAAGATCTTGGTTAAAGTTGGTGCTATCCTCAAAGTACCTGAAGTTACTCCAATCTTGCATAACTACATCAGCCCCTATAAACCATTTATTGAGTTTTTCGAATCCTACTCCAGCACTAAACTTCGGAGGGAGGCTTACGGTTCCTGTGGCTTCCCCTCCTAAGGAGTCTGTAACAAAGCCATTAGTTAGAATTCGTAGGCGTGAACCTGTCATATTGGTGCTATATTCGGCGGTAGCTCCTAGTCGCCAACGGTAGCCCCCTTTGATGGTATCGGTAACCATAACTCCTAGTTGTCCACTAATCCCGTTAAGGAATACACGTTCAGTGAGGGAAGTCGGGATATATTGGGTGTTGTTTGCCACGAAACTTTGCCATCCATATTGGGTTGATCCAAAGGCGTAGGTAAAGTTACCCCCTATCCGAATCTTTCCTTTCCATAGCTTACCTGCGATTCCAATGAAGGCTTGGTTTAATCCTCCATCTGCTTGGTAATTGCTGACTCCTGTCAGTACAGTATCTTCTTGCAGCTGAACATCATAGGTAGAAGAAATATCGTATCCGATAGATGTGTAAGGAGCAAACCCGAATGCAATTGCAAGCTTTTTATTGGAAGGAAATGCAAATGAAAGATTTTGTAAACCTGCTGTATATTGAGTTTCGGCTGTAGCAGCATCACTCGTTTTGAGGCGACTACCTTGCCCGAAACCCGATACATCTAAGGTTGTGTAGAGAAGGTCAGCATAACTAGCTGGGTTGATTCGGTTTACCCCAAAGTAATTATTGGTTGCTGTACCTATTCCTCCCATTGCAGCATTTCTAACGGTGCTATTGTTTATGATATCGCCTAATCCGTATCGAGAATACGGACTAACGGTAAGGTTCTGAGCCTGTGAAATATGCGGAAATATCGTGATCCCCACGAATAATAAAATCCAATGAATGTTACGTACCATATAGGTCGAATCTCTGTTTGATGAAAAATAGGGTATGGAAAAAGAATCTATCACTGATTTGTTGGTGTTTGAGCGTCTTCCCAACGTAATATTTCGAATATGCCCTTAAGGACAAGTTGGGCGTCCACAAAATTGATGGATTTCAAATGATTTTCAAAGAAAAGGGCATCTCCTCCTGTGAGAAAAACAGATATTTTATGATTGAACTGCTCTTTATAGCGTTGAATGATGCCTTCTACTTCTGCTAATACCCCATTTACCACTCCTGAGAGCATGCTATTGTGGGTGCTGTCTCCGATAAGAGGCACAGCCTTAATCGTTTCAATAAGGGGCAAACGTGCGGTGAAATGGTGCAATGCTTGGAAACGCATTCGAATACCAGGTGCGATTCCGCCACCAAGATACATGCCTTCGGAGTTTATACAATCATACGTTATGGCCGTTCCTGCGTCGATTACTAAGATTGCTTGTTTGTGATTTGATATTTGTGCCTTTGCACCGATTGCAGCAACAATTCGATCAGTGCCGAGAGTCTGAGGAGTTTGGTAACCCATCTTCACAGGTAAATCCATCAAGGTATGGATATGGCTAAAATGAGGCGTGATTTTTTGCGCAGTCCAAAGGTTGAGGGTACGTATATCTAGCTTTTGTGCAACACTAATCCAGCCGATTCGGGCAGGGGGAGTAGGGAGCTCTTTTATATACGCTGAGAATTGTTCTTCAAATTCTTTTGAAGGGAAGGAATGAACTTTTCCCATTTGCTTCTCTGTGAAGCATGCCACTTTGGTGCGCGTATTTCCTATATCAATTGCAAGCATATTCATTTACGAATCCTACGACAATGTTAGAGAATCTTTTGGTAAAAAAATAGGGAATAAAAATCCCTTGTCACCTAAAAATGGAGTAGATAAGACTGCTAATCTTTGTGTAGGCTGTTGAACCTAATATAAGTTGCCAGCTTTAGCTCGTTTGCATGCTTAATTTTAGGGTATGCCCGCTTCTTAAAAACGTGATTCGTTTATTCGGGAAAACAAAGAAGGTGAACCTTAATTTAAGATTCACCTTCTTTAAAATAACAATATCTGAATAATCTTACATTGAGTCTGAAGAGAAATCCCCTTTTATGGAAAGAATTCGTTTAGAATAGGCACAGTAATTGTCTTAACTAGAGTGCATTCGTTCTTTCACATGAAGGGTCTCAATGAAAAGGAATTACAAGTTCATTCCTTGTAAAACCTCAACTACAGATCGTACAGCAGCAGCAGAACTGTGAAGCATTTCTAGCTCTGATTCGTCTAGTTTAAGTTCAATGATTTGCTCAATACCATTTCTTCCGAGTTTTACTGGAACCCCAAGGTATAGATCATTGATTCCATATTCTCCTTGGAGAAGCGAACAAACTGGAAAAATACGCTTTGCATCACGCAAAATCGCTGCAACCATTTGAGCCGCCGCAGCACCTGGAGCATACCAAGCAGAAGTTCCTAACAACTTCACAATTTCTCCACCTCCTTTACGCGTACGCTTCACGATTGCATCAATTGTATCTGAATCAAGAAGCTCGGTAATCGGAATACCAGAAACCGTAGTATAGCGAGGAAGAGGCACCATTGTATCTCCATGACCACCCAAAAGCATTGCTTGGATATCTTTTGGAGAGCCATTGAGTGCGTCAGCCAAGAATGCACGGTAACGAGCAGTATCCAATACCCCTGCCATTCCCATTACACGGTGTGGAGGAAATCCAGAAGCAACATATGCCTGATACGTCATAACATCCAATGGATTGGCAACTACAATGATGATGGCATTTGGAGAAACAGCGACGGCCTGCTCTGTAACGCTCTTTACAATCTTTGCATTGATAGAAATCAAATCATCACGGCTCATTCCTGGGCGTCTAGGTACACCAGAAGTGATTACGATGATGTCAGAGTTTGCAGTCTTACTGTAGTCGTTAGTAGACCCAATAATTCGCGTGTTAAATAAATTGACAGGAGCGGTTTCCCATTGGTCAAGTGCTTTCCCTTCAGCGACACCTTCTTTGATGTCTACCAGCACCACTTCATTCGCAACTTCGTAACGTGCAATATTTTCTGCACATGTGGCACCAACGGCACCTGCTCCAATCACTGTAACTTTTACCATGATTTTATTTTGTACTTTAGGTATATTATCATATAACTTTGACACAAAGTTAGCGTGTGTGGCCACTTTTTACAAGGTCTTACAGTTTTAATAAGAAAAATAGTATCATTCATTTACTAGCATCTAAAACAAGTTCGAGATGAGAAATAAACTATTCATAACTATATTGGCCTCATTCCTGCTCTCTATAGTAGCCGTTTCTGCCCAAACGGATGAAGAAGAACTACGTTTCTGGAAAAATAAAGTTGAAGCATATAAAAAGAATCCATTAGCACTTAAGAATGAGATTCAGAATTATCAAGACCAAATTCGTAACCTCAAGCAACAAAATCGCGAGGCAACAGAATCCAACTTCTCTACTCAAGGAAATGTGGACAGTCTAAGGTGGGTTATTATCCAGCTAGAAGGAGAACTTAACGCATTGAAGCGAGATTATGCAAAATTGGAAACTGCGTACAAAGCACAAAAGAAAGCCAGTGATGATGGAATCAAACTCGGGCTAGTGTATAGAGTTCAAATTGGCGCATATGTTTTTTATGAAATGGGAGACAGCGCATCCCAAGCAGATGATTTGATGGAAGAAAAGTCTGATGGCTTTAATAAATATTTGCTAGGCAATTTCCGAACATATGCAGAGGCTTCCGATTTTAAGGCAGAATTACAAACGATTGGAATTCAAGATGGATGGGTTGTACCATACATTGATGGAATTCGAGTAACAATGGATGTTGCCAATACCTATGTTAAGACACAAGGAATTACCTCTTCACAATGAAAAGAGGTTAAAAATACAGGAAAAAGATAGCGAATTATTGATGTAAGATTCGCAAAGAAAATGTCATTTGAGCCTTAACGGGTTTAAATGACATTTTCTTTTTAAGGTTTTTAATAAAAGTGTTGAAAAATCCCGATGAAACTAATAACTTCATAAGTGGAAGGCCTTTAAGTAGTTGTATATGTTTTTTAACCTCCTTCCCTCAGTAATTTCATAATAATGCCATTCTTACAAATCCCTACCGCATTTAATGATTTAACCCTAGCCGTATGGAAAGTTGATGAGGAGGAAAAATATTTCTTAGACCATCTCAATCTATATGAGAATGAATTGGACAGGCTTGATTCTATTAGCCATCCAAAAAAACGATTAGAATGGCTTTCAAGTCGTTTGTGCTTGAAAGAGTTACTACATATAGATTATAAGGTTGAATCTTTAAATCAAACGAATGGCAAACCCTATCTTTCTGATTTCTCCCATAATATCTCTTATACACATACAGCTAAGTATTCCGCAGCAATTGCTTCAAGAATGTGGGAAGTCGCTATTGATACTGAAAACCTACGAAAAAAACGAAACCTCGATACGGCCTATCTCTTCATGAATTCAGAGGAAATGCGCTTGTTTCATGAATCTGGTAAAGATAGAGATGTGTTTTTCCTAATCTGGAGTGCAAAAGAAACATTGTTTAAAATCCATGCACAAAGAAATATATCTTTGCGGAAAAATATACATGTACAACTCCCTCCCAATTTTGAGATTGAACAAGAGGGCGTAGTCACGGGCATTATTTCTTCTCACGGTTCAGTCAAAAGATATGAAGTCTATTACTCCTTTTTGTATACTGATTTGTTGCTTACTTATGCTTGTAATAGGGTGCCAGAAGCCCAATCAGTCCCACAACTCGCGTGCTAAACTGAAACTCCAACAGTTCTCTTCCAATATATGGAATCAAATATTGGCTGATACCCAAAAGCCTTATGTCGTTTTGAACTATTATTCGATGAGTAACGAGGCTTTCCAAAATGTATTACCAGAGATACTTACCCTATCCTCAACTCCTAATGGAGATACAGAGGTCGTATTTGTGTGTGTAGATGATAAAAGTAAAGTAGAGAAGGACTTGGCAAGTTTTTTGTATCAAAATACAATGGAATTCAGTCCATACTATAATCATATTGATAGCGTTAAAGAATTGGTAAGTCCTGTCTATCCTGCTTGGAACCAGTCACTTCCATTAACAATGATTTACAAAAAAGAAGGTGAATTTATTGAAGGAATGGGACTTACAGATAGAAATGAGATTGAAATGATTATTAGCCAAGACAAAACATTTACTCCTTAGTTATGAAACGCTCTAGTAAGTATATATCAATTCTCGCTTTCTTGTTCTTATGTTTTTCGATGCTTTCCGCTCAACATACAGTTCAAAATTTCACCTTGAGCAATGGGGGAAAGTCATTCACCTTAAATGATCATAAGACCAAAAAGGCGGTAGTAGTGGTCTTTACCAGCTCGCATTGTTCGTATTCTCGTCAATATGAACAACGTTTGGCTACAATCGCTCAAAAATACCATGGGCAAGGAGTTGCATTTCTTGCTGTAAATAGCAATGATGCTAGCATCAATGAAAAGGATAATGAGGAATATATCAGAAAGGCTGCGCCTTATCCGTTTCCGTACCTGAAAGATAATGACCAATCGATAGCGAAAATGTTTAAGGTGACCAAAAACCCAGAAGCATTCATCCTTAAACCTGGAGCTAGTGGATTTGATGTCGTTTATCAAGGAAAAGTAGATGATAATCCCTTGGATGCTTCTATGGTTAAGCAACGGTTTCTTGAAGATGCATTGAATCAATTATTGAATGGACAACCCATTGAGCCCGCAACTACTACCCCAAGTGGATGCAATATAAAGTGGATGCAGTAATAAAGCATAAAAAATAGAGGAACAACCCAAACGCTATAAGTGTTTGGGTTGTTCCTTTTTTGATTGTACCTTTCTAGCATTTGACGATAAATTTCTTAACCCTATAATGGAATCATGAAGTACTATTGTTATCCCTTTCTCCTTCTGCTCGTTTCACTATGGATAGGCTGTTCTTCAAATGCGAAACATGACGAAGAAACGACGGAGAATGAAAAGGAAGAAACAATCCTGAAAACTTCCCTAGAACAAAGCCCAGAATATTTTGAGGAGAAAGATGGCATTAAGCTATATTCTTTTGAAGGACATGAGCCATACCCTGAGGTGGCACTTGGCATTAAAGATATGGATCGCGAGGAGCATCGAATTACATTTCTATTTGAGCCCAGAAACTATGAACTAGGAATCAAAACGCCTATATATACTTCTGATAATATATATGATGATGATGAAGGCCAATATATTCGGGTACTCATTAATAATGATTATTCAATTGTAGGGCATGATCCTATTGTAACAGTCCCTTTGTCTTATGGAAACAATGTCGTACTCGCCTATTTAGTACGTTCGTATCATGATGCAGTCAAAAGCGAAGCGGCATATGTGTTTACCCAAATGCCCATTAAGGAAGATGCTGAAACCATTGATAAATCAAAACCTCATATCTTCTTCCTCCAGCCTGATGGCTCTTATAGTTATGGCGATCCTATTTTGTTGGATTTCTTTATCGTGAACACCTTCCTCGCGAAGGAGGGGCCAAAGGTTCGGGTGACCTTTGATGATAAAACGGAATTCATTGTGGCAAAGTGGATAAGTTGCTTGGTAGAGGGGCTATCTGTAGGAGAGCATACCATCAAACTGGAGTTATTGGATAAGGAAGGCAAGCTTGATCCTACTCCTTTCAATGGAACCGTTCGGACGATTACAGTAGAAGAATGATTCCTAGGGATGTTGCCATTCGTTTTGCGTATCTTTATCTTATCGTTTGATTTCTTTAACAACCAACTATACCGTACAATTTTATGAAAAAGGAAGGAAATCCAGATCATCCTATCTTTCGATATGAGGATTCTGACCGAAATGAATTTGATATGAACCTTGGCGATTCGGCTCATATTGAATTAGTCGAGAAACACATTAAGGAGCATATTGGGGAAGTCGAATTGGTGTTCCATGAATTGGTCTCCGACCAAGTTCACATTGATGTGCATTGGGTAAAGCCCAATGAGAAATTTCCCTTTCATACACTGGTGACCTCAGGCATGAGTAGCAAGCCCATGAGTTTACCTAAAGGCTATGAGGAATTGCAATATGCAGAGCTATGTATCCTCCTCCCTTCTGAATGGCCTTTAGACACTGATGCAGATAAGACGAATGAAGTACTGAAAGACTTCCAATATTATTGGCCAATCTATTGGCTTAAGCAGATTGCTCGATTGCCTCACCTGTATAATTCTTATATCGCATTAGGGCATACAATACCTAATGGAGAAGAGGCTGAACCTTTTGCTGAGAATACAGATTTTGGATGTATGCTGATTCTTTACAGCATGAGTTTACCTGAAGCATTTCGAACCCTTAAAATTGATGAGCAAAAGCAGGTTCATTTTTATTGTTTATATCCCTTATTTCGAGATGAAATGTTGATTAAGCTTAGAGATGGGGTGGATTCAATTATCAACCGATTCATGTTTCATGATATTAGCGATGTGATTGATCTGAAGCGTTTAGATACCTCTGGAGATGTGTAATAGGCTTGAATTATGTCAAGAGAAGGACAGGAGAAGAGCAATTCTCCTGTCCTTTCTCTTTTAGAAATCTTGTGAAGGGAGTAAAAATCCTACTACTAAATCATGGAAGAAATTATAGGGGAGGCTGCATTTATAATTTTGCGCGTTGTATCTACCATTGAAATGTACTAACTTGCCCCTGCATTTTTTGAAGGAAAGTTCGATTTCAACCTCTATTCCAATAGATTCAAAAACATGGCTGAGTTCCTGTTAAATTTCTTGGTTTTCGCACCATTGATTGGAGTTCCATTGATACTCCTAATGTCAAGTAATTCCGCGAAATACATTGCGTTACTGGCATCAACGATTCCGTTTATCGCAAGCATTGTATTGTATATGCAATATTTGGCCGATGCTGGTCAGCTCGCTAATCAGGATTTCCTCTACTATACCGCTTTAGAGTGGTTTGGAATTGATGGAATTGATATTAAGTATATTACAGCCTTAGACGGTATATCAATTTATCTGGTGTTGCTCACCACTTTGATATTCCCCATTTCTATTATCTTTTCATGGGGCTCAGTCGGTAAATACGAAAAGGCTTATTATGCGCTGCTTTTAGTCCTTGAAGTGGGGATTATAGGCTTTTTTGTTGCATTGGATATGCTATTATTCTACATCTTCTTTGAGATGGTCTTGATTCCTATGTATTTCATCATTGGAATATGGGGAGGAAAAGAACGGGTGTACGCATCTACAAAGTTCTTCTTGTATACATTGGTCGGATCATTGTTGATGCTCGTTGCTATTATCTATGTCGGGATTGAAGCTGCTGGAGCAGGTGGCTTTACGACTGATTATCAGAAGATTGTTGCTGCGACTATCCCATTTTCTGCCCAACGATGGTTATTCTTAGCGTTTGCATTGAGTTTCGCAATTAAAGTTCCATTGTTCCCACTTCATACTTGGCTTCCTGACGCACACGTACAGGCTCCAACTGCAGGTTCGGTTGTCCTTGCTGCTGTCCTTTTGAAAATGGGTACATATGGATTGGTTCGATTCTGTTTACCTATCTTCCCTGAAGCCTCTATTTACTATGCGGATATCATTTCCTGTCTAGCGGTAATTGGAATCATTTACGGAGGAATGGCAGCGATGGTACAAACGGATATTAAGAAACTTGTTGCCTATTCATCTGTTTCTCACCTTGGTTTCATTGTTCTAGGAATCTTTGCGTTTACGAAAGAATCAATGAGTGGGGCAGTTATTCAAATGATTAACCACGGTATTTCAACGGGGGCTCTCTTCCTTATGGTAGGGATGATTTATGACCGTAGACATAGCCGAAAAATTGAAGATTTCCAAGGGATTGCCAGACAAGTCCCAATCTTTACTTTCTTGTTTATGATTTCGATATTTTCATCTGTAGGGCTTCCTGGCTTGAATGGGTTTGTTGGAGAATTCTTGGTACTTATAGGGTCATTTAATTCTCCTGTTATCTCTCCTGTTTTTGCTATCCTTGGAGCTTCAGGGGTGATTGTGGCGGCTGTTTATTTACTCTGGATGTTTAGAAGAGTGATGTTTGGAGAGCTTGATAAAGATGAAAACAAGAAACTTACAGACCTTAATGGGCGTGAAATTGGCTTAATGCTTCCTCTTATTATTCTCATGTTCTGGCTCGGATTTTATGCGACTCCATTCTTAAAGCAGATTAATGTGAGCTCTGATAAGGTAGTTGAGCAAGTAATGGAAACCCAAAGTCAAGGAACCGATTTTAGTATGCGCAAAGAGTAAAATTGTACGTATATATACGATTTGGTCTATATTTTGATAGGTCTATTCTGTTAATCAGAATAGACCTATTTGTTTATACGGGATATTTTAGCATTTGTAATTTTAACCCCACTATGTAACATTTGAGGCTCTGTTTGATTCTTTTTTTGAAGAAAAAAGAATAACTTGAATACCGAAATGAAAGCGTTTTTTTTCGATTTTTTCGAACCTGTCTGATCGAAATTCGTTTATGTAATATACGCCCACAAGGATTAGGTTAAACAAAGCACCTCTAATATCGAAAAAAAACTATACTCTCTTATTTTTTATGCCATACACTACATAACTTCTTTGTTTGCCACACATCATCTGTGAGATGTGCAAGAGAGAATAGATTTAATCAGAAACATTCTATGAAAAGAGTAACCGCCATCCTCCTGCTCGTGGGGTCAGGTCTCCTTATCGCCCTTCTAGGGTCCATCATTGGTGTGGGAATTTACCAAAACTTCTTTGAGCAGAAACGAATCTACATTCAGCAAACCACTGGAAAACCTATTTTTTCTAAGTACACTTCCAATACGGAACGTGTAGGCATGGTGCCTGACTTTGTGCCTAGTGCAGAAGTTGCATTGCCTGCAGTTGTACACATTAGTTCTATTTATGAGGCAAAGAGCAATCAAAATGATTTGTTCTTTCCTTTCCGTGAGTTTTTTGGGGATGAATCATTCGAAATTCCAGAAGGGCAGGCTTCTGGTTCGGGTGTAATCATTTCGCCAGATGGCTATATCGTTACGAATAACCATGTGATTGAAGACGCAGATCAAATTGAAGTGACGTTCTATGACAATCGCTCATTGAGAGCAAGAGTAATTGGAACGGATCTTACGACAGACCTTGCCTTGCTAAAGGTGGAAGGTACTGGATATAACTTCCTCACTTTTGGGAATTCTGATGAGGTTAAAGTGGGAGAATGGGTATTGGCCGTAGGAAATCCCATGAACCTAACTTCTACGGTTACAGCAGGTATTGTAAGTGCAAAAGGCCGAAACATCAATCTCTTGAGAGAAGATTCACGTTTTGCAATTGAATCATTTATCCAAACAGATGCAGCAGTAAATCCTGGAAATAGTGGAGGAGCATTGGTGAACCAAGAAGGAGAACTCGTCGGAATCAATACAGCAATCGCTTCTAGAACGGGCTCATTTGCTGGGTACTCATTTGCGATACCTTCTGCCATCGTCAAAAAAGTAACAGAAGATCTTTTGACATATGGTTCTGTTCAACGAGGATTCTTAGGGGTTACGGTAGAGGATGTAACAGCTGAATTATCAGATCGTGAGAATCTGAAGGTTTTGCAAGGAGCATATGTAACAGAAGTAGGAGATGGAAGTGGAGCCGAAGATGCAGGAATGAAAGCAGGGGATGTCATCATTGCAGTGAATGGAGTCGAGGTGACGAGTACTCCAGCATTGCTCGAACAAGTTGGTCGTTATCGTCCTGGTGATGTACTCGAAATACAATGCCTACGAGATGGGCAAGAGAAGAAGCTTAAGGTGACCCTCAAAAACCTAGATGGCGAAGCCAAAGTTGCCAACTACGAGAATAAAGGAAAACGAAAAGCCGAAATGCTTGGTAGCTCGTTTCATGTTATTACTTCTAAAGAAAAGGAAACCCTTGGAGTAGAGTATGGAGTAGTTGTGGATATGGTAGGGGAGAAGCTTGCCCGAGGAGGCATCCAAAAGGGTTTTGTTGTAACGGAAGTGAATGGCCGAAAGGTTAGCTCCATCGAAGAATTGGAAGCTGCTTTAGAGGATTCGGGGAGCTCAGTAAGTATCAAAGGAATGTACGATAAAGATAAAATTGCCTCCTATAGCTTTAGCTGGAGGTAGACACAAAACATAAATTTAGTAGGATACGTTGGTAGGTCATTCATTGGCCTACCTTTTTTTTATGCCTCTTTTTTGCAAAGCAATCGCCCAAAAATGTGTTTGGCCTTATCCCGTTTGTAGGATAAGGCCAAATAACGTTTTGAGTAGCTATCCTGCTTACAGGATGAGGGGAAACAATGTTTTGGATGGGTATCCTATGAATAGAACAGGGCTAAACAACTTTTTGGGTAGTTATCCTATAAACAGGACAAGGTCAAACAATGTTTTTCGTAGTTATCCTGTGAGTAGGATGAGAGCAAACACTGTTTTTCGTAGCTATCCTGTAAGCAGGATAAGGGTAAACAATGGTTTTGCTGGGGATCCTACGAATAGGATAAGGGGAAACAGGATTTGGGGTAGATGTTTATTGTGAGTAGGGCATAAAAAAAGCGAGAACATTTTATGTTCTCGCTTTTATATACAATTATCAATTGATTTGATTATCGTGGTCTTCTTGAAGGGGTGCTACGAGATGGGCTTGAAGTACTTCTACTCGGACTACTAGTACTTGGTCTACTCGGTCTCGTGGTAGTTGTTCTGCTTGGACTACTACTTGGGCGACTTGGTCTCGTTGTGGTTGTTCTACTTGGACTATTCTTACTTGGGCGGCTCGGTCTCGTGGTAGTTGTTCTACTCGGACTAGTTGTGCTTGGACGACTGGGTCTTGTTGTAGTGGTTCTACTTGGAGTAGAAGTAGTTGTTGGACGAGTAGGCGAATATACTGGCTTTGAGGTCGTTCGGCCAGGATTAGAGAAGGTATTGCTAGAATTGCTCTTACTAGGTGTATTTACTCTTGTTGGGCTACCAAACTCATTGTCTGTTTTGGGAGTCAAATAAGAGACGCTACGTCCTGTACCTGTTTTATCAATAGAAGCATTAGCCTGAGAAGGATTTACACTTCCTGGGTACGTTCTTCCTGTATTAGGCTGCGTATTGTTTGTTCCTACTTGTGGTCGAGGGTTGTCTCCTGTTCCTGTTCCAATTCCAGTGAGAGAGGTCGTTGTGCCTCTATGTGCAGTTCGGAAGCGATTCCAAGAGGTAAAAGAATTGCCTATTCCCAAACCATCACAGTAGCCATTATTGTATCCATTGTAATACCCATTCCAATAGTTGCCATATCCCCATGTTCCCCAGCCAGCATATCCACTGTATCCAAACCAAGGATCATAGCTATAATACGTAGATACCCACGGATTGTAATAGTTGTATGAAGACCAATTATTATAGGAATAAGGGTAGAAGAAGTTATTCGCTCCTCCCCAATAATTGTTTACTCCCCAATTGAAAGACACAACAGAGCCGAATCTTGGTTGATTCCAATCATACCATCCATTTTGCATCCAAGGATCCCAAGAAGGGGTATTCATGACATAATATAAGTCATTTGAATAGAAGGGGTCATAATATCGCCATGCGCTTCTTCCTGATGTATTGAAACGGCGAAGCCGACGAGAGAAAGCGAAGTCATCTTCTGCATAATACGCGTCGTTATAGCTGTCTATACGGTTTACATCAGAATACTGAGCATCATTGTCGTATGCGTCATAGTTCGTTGCGGTGGGAGTTCGGGGTTTCACAACCTCATTTGCTCGGTCTGCGCTAGTAAAGTATACATCATCATATTCGGTTGTATACTGAACTCCTCGACATGCAGATAAGAGTATGGCGGCTAAAAGGGTTAATACTATCAGTTGATGAGTTCTCATATTTTGATTATTCTCTGTTAATCATAAGGATTGTGTATATATTAACGGATAAACTTATCCATTAGATAGGGATAATGATACCCTAAAATACATAATTGAAGATAAAGTAATTGTGAAAATACTGCTGTTTCCTTCTTCCTATAATGGGAATTTGAAAGAAATTACAGGGATTCTATCCAAAAATACATAATTTAGACGAAATTTTCTATGATGCGTCATTGAAGACGCCACAAATACGAATCAATTATATAAGCCGATCGAATGGGAAAGAAATTAACTTCTCGCAAGGAGAACTATTCCAACTGGTACAACGAATTGGTCAAAAAGGCCGACCTTGCAGAGAATTCGGATGTCCGTGGCTGTATGGTGATTAAACCATATGGTTTTGCTATTTGGGAGCGGATGCAAAGAGTACTTGATGATATGTTTAAAGCGACGGGGCATCAAAATGCGTATTTCCCCCTATTCATTCCCAAGTCTTTTTTGAGTAAGGAGGCGGATCATGTAGAGGGATTTGCTAAAGAATGTGCAGTCGTAACGCATCATCGTCTTATGAATAACCCCGAAGGGAGTGGAGTTGTTGTAGATCCCTCGTCCAAATTAGAGGAAGAGTTAATCGTTCGGCCAACCTCCGAGACCATTATATGGAGTACTTATAGAAACTGGATTCAATCATACCGAGATTTACCTTTATTGATAAACCAATGGGCAAATGTTGTGCGTTGGGAACTAAGAACGCGAATGTTCCTACGAACTGCAGAGTTCCTTTGGCAAGAAGGGCATACAGCTCATGCAACCCGCCAAGAGGCGATTGATGAAGCCGAACAAATGCTTGAGGTATATGCTGAGTTTGCCGAAAAGACGCTTGCAATCCCCGTGATAAAGGGGCTCAAAACGGAGAGTGAGCGATTTGCTGGAGCGGAGGAGACATACTGTATTGAGGCCTTGATGCAAGATGGAAAGGCGCTACAAGCAGGAACGTCCCATTTCTTAGGGCAAAATTTTGCAAAGGCCTTTGATGTAAAGTTTGCTTCGAAAGAGAATAAGGAAGAGTATGTTTGGGCGACCTCTTGGGGGGTAAGTACGAGATTAGTGGGAGCATTAATCATGACACATTCAGATGATGAAGGCTTAGTCCTTCCGCCTGTATTGGCTCCTATCCAAGTGGTAATAGTGCCTATTTATCGTAAGCCTGCTGAAAAAGAGTTGGTTTTGGCGAAAGCAAATGAGTTGTTAGGGCGTTTTAAGGCGGCTGGTATTCGAATCAAGTTAGATGATGATCCTAATAAAAAACCAGGATGGAAGTTCGCCGAATGGGAACTTAAAGGGGTTCCTATACGTTTAGCTATCGGGCCAAGAGATTTGAAGAAAGGAAAAATTGAAGTTGCACGTCGAGACCTTAAAACAAAGGAAATCATTGACCTAGATGACTCTTTAGAAAGCTATATCCAAAAGTTGTTAGAGGAGATTCAGTCTTCTTTGTTCAATAAGGCACTTTCATTTAGAGAAGCGAATACCCGCAAAGTCAATACTTGGGAGGAATTTAAAGCCGCTGTTGCTGATGATATTCCTGGGTTTATCTCAGCACATTGGGATGGCTCGTCTGAAACGGAAGCAAAAATTAAGGAAAAAACGAAAGCAACTATCCGTTGCATTCCATTGAATAACCCACAAGAGGAAGGTACTTGTGTATTCTCAGGTAATCCATCTTCTCAACGGGTCTTATTTGCAAAGGCTTATTAAGCAGTAGCTTAGTACATATTTAAACGGGAAAAAGGGTAGCCTAGGCTACCCTTTCATTATTTATCAGATATTCCTAATGTAGGAAACTGTTTTACTGTTGTTGGACTGTTTGAATGACCTTTACGGGATTAATCGTTCTTCCGACAAGGCGAGCATCCTTTCCAGAGGAAGATGTAGATTTGAGAAGCTGGTATACCTCTGTATGCGTCATATTGGGTTGATAGGCTCTCATAATCCCAATAAGCCCTGATACAATAGGCGTTGCCATTGATGTGCCACTGAAGGCCTGATACTCACTTCCTGGAATAGTCGATAAAATCTTGGTTCCTGGAGCGGCAATTGGCATTTTAAGAGAGGTATTGGTATTGGAAAAAGAAGCTTTCTCTAACTTCTCGTTGAGTGCACTTACAACGATGACTCCAGAAATATTGGAAGGGGAGTGTCTACGCGCATCACTATTACTATTCCCTGCTGCTGCAACTACAATTGCTCCAAGGCTTAAAGCATACTCTACGGCATCTACCTGAACCTTAGGGGGGAATATACTAAATCCTCCTAAGGAAAGAGATATTACATCAGCTCCAGCTTCAGCAGCGTCAATAATGCCTTGAGCTACACTTTCAGATGTTCCGAATCCCTGTTCATTTAAAGCAGGGTAAGCAAGGATTTGGATGAACTCATTGTTCCAGTTCATTGATGCAATCCCCGTCTTATTATTGGTACTAGCTCCAGCAAGTCCACTACAATGGCTACCGTGGCCATGTGCATCCGTTCGCGCACCACTACGGACATATACATTTTTTAAATCTTCATGATTTCGATCAATTCCTGTATCTACAATTGCTACCTTTGCTTTCTTCTTGCCTTTTTGATTTTGAAGAAGCTTGTGGATTTGATTATAATCTAATGTTTGTGCATACCACTGAGATGCAATATAAGGGTCATTGGCAACGAATTTACCTGGTTTCTGGCGATTGCTCTCTACTAAGATAGGCTCAATAAGTGCCATCTTCCCATTACGTTCAACATTGTCAACATTCTCTCGATCTGCTTTTAATTCTTTCATAAGCGGGTCAAGAAATACTGAATCAACATATAAGATATAGTATTGTGCGAGATCCTCATCTTCTGATAGCTCAACATTGGGGAATGCTTTATTGCTTTCGGAAATACTTACATTATACTTTTTCAAGATTGGTTTTAGCTCCTCTGCTGAATCATCTGGCCCTAATTCGACAAGTAATTCAACTGCACTTGGATCATTGCTACAAAATCGAGGATTAAGTGTATCCAATAGAGTAGAGAAAAGATATATTCCCCCAGATAAAATCAGAGCGAGTACACCTGGAACCCAAAAGATTTTAGGATGGTGTTGTTTGTATGCTAGGTAGCCTGCATCAATGACCATCCCAATACCAAAATTCATAAGAAGCAAAGATAGTTGATCAAGTAGTGTTCCTTCCCCAAAAATGAAATGCACCACAATCGCAACTACCATCAATAACATCGCAGGGAGAGGACGAAAGTTCAATCCTCTTGTTTTAGCAACCATCTGGCGACCAAACATCCAAAATGCGATGATGACCAGTAAGGGGCCAAAGATATGTATGAAGCTTAATTGCATGATAATTCTCGAATTGAATTAATTACTACTTAAATATGCTCAATATTAGATACTTTCACCTGTTCTCCCCACATGAAGATAGACATGGAGGTAGAAGGATACACTAGGGCTCGAATTCTCAAGCCTTCCCGCTGATACTTACTTGGTAGGGGGGAGGTTGGGCAGTATTTTCTACCATCATCTCCTTTGATTCCCCAAAAACCGCCTGCAATTTTTATGTATGTAATGGTTCCAGTAATGAGCATTTAACTATTGTAAATCTATTTTAGATAAAGTTCTTATTTTAAATACGTATGGAGTTACGCAGGTGTTTAAACTTTTTTCAATAATTCTGTTATTTCTTTTAAAACTGAAGGTCATCATCCAGAGCAGATGAAATGTCTCCATCAGCCATTTCTCTTTTGAAGTACTTTCGCTTCATAAGTTCTGAGACGAGCCATGCCTTATTAAGGTCTTCTTGTGTTTGGATGAGTTTCTGGCCTCTGGATAGGAAAGATTTTCTCCTTAACAAATGGAAAGGAACAAAATCAAATTGATCGGTTCGAAGCTCTTTAGATTGTCGGATAAGCTTTTCTCGTGCTGAAAAGAATGTTTTTCCCATTTTTTCTAATTCGATCTCTAAAGGTTCTGCCTCAAAAGACTTATTCATGGTTTCTTCTCGCCGTTCTAAGAAAGGATCTCTTTTAGGCTTTTTGCTGAGTCGAGAAGGAGGTGTCTTTTTCTCCTTGCTTGAACCCTTAGTATTAGCCCCCCCCTTCTTCTTTTCTGGAGTGGCTTTTTGTGACTTAGTTGGCGAATTCTTTTTACCTTTGGAGTTCGCTTGTGGTTTTAGGATAAACTGATAGATAATATACATTCCTAATCCCCCTAAGGCAGCCGTATAAAAAATTAAATCCCCTAGACCCATGCTGTATGTATCCTGCTCATTAATAGTAAATTAATCCTAGATACTAAGATACAATAATTCTAACGGAGCATCCCAAGATTAAAGAAATTAGTTGATAAGCGTTTGGTATGAAGTTGACGAAATTAGAAATTTATGGCTTTAAAAGCTTTGCTGACCGTACGAGTTTCCATTTTGATCAAGGCATAACGGGTATTGTCGGGCCAAATGGTTGCGGTAAATCCAATATAGTTGATTCAATAAGATGGGTATTGGGGGAGCAAAAAATAAAGAACCTGCGTTCTGATAAAATGTTGAATATCATTTTTAATGGAACCAAAAGTAGGCGAAAATCAAACTTCGCCGAAGTTTCTTTGAGTTTTGATAATACAAAAAAACTCCTCCCTACAGCATATACTTCCGTGACGATTACGAGGCGAATTTATCGGAATGGGAATAGTGAGTACCTCTTAAACGGCACAACCTGTCGATTAAAAGATATTCAAAATTTATTTATTGATACTGGAATCGGTTCAGACTCATATTCCATCATTGAATTAAAGATGGTCGATCAAATTTTGAACGAGAAGGCTGGAGAGAGGAGACGACTATTTGAGGAGGCTGCTGGAATATTGAAATATAAGGCTCGAAAGAAAGAAACACTGAAACGGTTAGACGCTACAGAGAGCGATTTAGAAAGAGTGGAAGATCTCTTATTTGAGATGGAGAAGAACCTGAAGCAATTAGAAAAGCAAGCTAAAAAAGCAGAAAAGTATCTCACCTTAAAAACAAACTATCGTAAGGTAAGTTCGCAATATGCTTTCCTGAAATTATCTCATATAGCAATCCTTCGGAAGGAAGCGCAAGAAGTCATTACAAATATACAATCAGAATTAGACGAGTTGCATATAACGCTTCGTACAAAAGAAGCTCAACAAGAAGAGTTAAAAAGGGTATTAGTTGGGAAAGAAGAAGAACTTAGACAATTACAAAAGCACTTGAACAATCAATTACACGAGATTCAAAAACAAGAATCAGAAAAGTCTTTGAAGGAACAAAGGTTTCGTTATTTAAGTGAACAACAAGATAGTTTAGAGGCTCAGATGAAGCAGGCTGCAAATCGATTTACACATAATGAAAGACAAGTCGAAATGTTCACTCAGCGTCTCTCCGAATTAGGCTTTCAATTGTCTGATAAGAAAAAAGAATGTGTTAATCTGAAGGCCAAAGTAGATGGCTTGCGCAGTGAGCATAAACAACAGGAAACGCAAGTTATAGAGATTCGAAAGGAGAAAGATAGCTGCCAAAAGAACATACAAGAGCTGATACGGACATCGGATCGTATTCGTATTAAGCTACAGTCGATTAGTTCTGAGAGAGAGCGTATCACAAAGGATGCTCAACAGAAGTCTCAAGATATTGTTATTATCAAAGAAAACCGTATTGAATTAGAGAAGTCTGTTGGACAGTTAGAAAAGGATATCAAGGCGTTAGAAGATAAGCAGGAAAAAGAGAGTGAGGCACGACAACAATTAGAACAAAATATTCAACAACAAAAGGATGTAATATATGCCTTAAATAGAAAGAAGGATGCAAAGCAAAATGAATATAAATTAATTCGAAGCCTCGTTGAAAATCTAGAAGGCTTCCCTGAAAGCGTTCGTTATCTTCGAAAACAAGCCCACTGGCTCAAGCAATCACCTTTGTTATCTGATATATTCACTTGTGAGGATACCTATAAAGTGGCTCTTGAGAATTATCTCGAACAATTTTTAAGTTATTATGTGGTAGAAAGCCGAATAGATGCGATGCGTTCTATTCAGCTGCTATCAGCCAAAGGAAAAGGACGGGCAAACTTTTTCCTTTTAGATGAGATACCATCTCAAGGGCCTGTTGCTAGTCAGGAGCATGGAATCTCGGCTTTAAATGTTATTGATTATGACGAACGCTATAAGGATTTAGCACAGTATTTATTGGGGAATGTATATATCGTTATAGACCACACAAAGCTTCCTGAAAAATCAAAAGGTAATGTGGTTTGGCTAACTCAGAAGGGCGCTTTTGTTCAACAGCGTTTTGTTTTAAGTGGGGGAGCTGTTGGTTTATTTGAAGGGAAACGCTTAGGGCGTGCTAGAAACCTGAAACGTTTGGAGCAAGAAATTAATGAGCTCGTAAACAAACTCTCAATCGAAAAAAATACGCTAAATACTTTACAGAAACGACTTGCTGAGCTGAAGAGTAGGAATTTCCAAAAAGAAATAAATACGCAGAATAAGGCACTTATTCGGCTTCAACGTAATGTTGCTGTTGCAAGTTCACAATATAAATCCGCCTTACAGTTTTTGTCGCAGGCAGAAACGAGAAAAAAAGTATTGAATAATGAAGAGGCTCGACTACTCAAGGAAGCAAGGGGAATTGAGCCTGATATGAAGGTCTTAGAGGAGAAGCAAAAGCATTTAGATAATAAACTGAACTTTCAACAGCAAATAGTCTTGAAGTATACGACTCGTTTGAGTAAAATCTCTCAGAAGTATAATCAAGCAAATATCGCTCAGATTCAACAAGAAAACTTAGTCAATAATGCAAAAAGAGATTTGCAACAAAAAGAAGGGCAAATTAAGAGATATGAGCAAAAGAGAAAAGATAATGAAAAGGTATTAATACGTCTTCAGCAAGAACAAGCTGACTTGGTTAAGTCGTTAGATGAATTGGCAGAGTCAATTATTAAGAAATATAAAGTGAAAGTTTCATCTGAAAGAGAGCTCACCACCGTAGAACAATCTTTAACCAAGCACAAGACAAATCTTATAAGTATTGACAAAAATATACATCAAATCAGGCATAAAGTAGGCCAGCAGCAAAAGGTGCTTCAAATAGAAAAAGATAAAGAAATAGAAGTGAGACTGGAAGAACAATCGATTCAAGAACGAATTTCAGTAGAGTTTGATATTGATGCAAAGTCATTAGTTGCTGAGGATTTGTTTGATAAACCTTTACATACATATAAGGTGGAGAAAATTGATAATCAATTACTTAAACTAAGAAATCGGATTCAAAAATTTGGGCCTGTAAATTCAATGGCAATGGAAGCCTTCAAAGAAATGGAAGAACGCTGTACGTTTGTCAAAGCGCAACGACAAGATTTATGGGATGCTAAGAAAGGATTAAAGAAAACGATTAGCGAAATCGATAAAACTGCAGAAGAGAAGTTTATGCAAACTTTTTCAGTTGTTCGAATGAACTTTCAAAGAGTATTTCGACGACTATTTTCGGAAGATGATTATTGTGATTTGTTGCTAACAAATGAGAATGCTCCTCTTGAATCTGGGGTAGATATTCGAGCACAACCTAAAGGAAAACGACCTCTAACTATTAATCAACTGTCTGGAGGGGAAAAGACCTTAACTGCAATTGCTCTACTGTTCGCTCTGTATCTGTATAAACCTGCCCCATTCTGTATATTTGATGAGGTTGATGCTCCATTAGATGATGCGAATATTGATAAGTTTAATCGAATTATAAGAGAGTTTTCAACTGACTCCCAGTTTATTATCGTGACACATAATAAACGTACAATGGCTTCTACTCACATAATGTATGGAGTGACGATGGAAAATTTAGGCGTTTCAAGGGTGTTACCTGTAAACTTAAAGGCTTTGAATCTGAATTGAATTATTGATTAACTCTTCTCGGAGTAGGGAAGCAGGTAAAGCATATATACATAGAAACGATAGTTAACGTCGCACTGCAGGTTCTTTTCTGATTTCCTCGCTTAGTTCTTGTGAAGTAATGGTTTGGATTCCTTCATGAAATACAGTCATATAAACGAACTTTCCGTTTTTATTATAGAAGTACCAAGTACCGTTCTTTTTAGATTGCTTATAATCTCCTTCTTGTTTTGCTAGACCATTAGCATAGTATGAGCGATATTTACCATGCTTTTTATCGTTTTTATAAGTAATTTCTTCACTAAACATTCCGTCTTTATGATAATACCGCCATATTCCATGTTTGGAAAGACGAGTGTTTCTGAATTTGTTAAAGACTTTCTTCTTATACGTACCTTCTCCTCTTAACTCCCCTGAAGGGTAGTAGATTTGTGCATCTTTTTCACTTGATGCAAGTAAATTAGAGAAATTGGCATTAGACATAACGACTAGTCGAATAGGTTGAAGTCTAATAAGTTCGCCTCTTACTTCAAGGCGTTTTAAAAAACAGGGATGATATCCGAAACTTTTGAATTCTAAGCCATATATTCCTTCAGGTAAGTCAATTGAGAACTCGCCTGAAACATCTGTATGCACAGAAGCTTGTTCACCTAAATGATTATAGATAATAACAAGGGTATGAGGAATTCCCTCCTCAGTGAATACCTCTTTTACATTAGACTTAATAATTGTCGCATACGTTTGTTGTGTACTAAACCAAAAACATAAGATTAGTAAACTTTTTATGAGTATAAGGGAACGTAAGTCCGACGCGGTTTTCCTATTCAAGCGCACCATAGTGTAATCTAGATTAGCGATTTGTAGACGTAAGGTTTTTCCAAAAAAATGAACTTGACGATTGGTAAAATAAAGGACGATTCGAAGGGTCTATTGAATGTATCTATAATAGAATTAATATTCTTGTTTCTTATATGAATAAATATAAATGGCTATTAATCTGATTGAGGAAATGTTAGATATCTGAACTAAAGCAGATTTTATGCCATAGGTATTTATTGATTCTTAGGGAGGATTGAGGATTCTTTCTGTATGCAGAATCATGTCAAATAAGGGAATTTATTGTATTTTTAGACCTTTCATTTGATGGTAATTATTTGTAATACAGTTAGTTATATGCAGCCTCTGCAATTTTGTAAGTATATAGCCTAATTTAGGCCTTTTATGTATAGCCAGAGTTTAAGTACATAAACTTGTGATAGGGGGTCTGATCCTATAGAGAACAATTTTTATATACCTAAATAAAGCGAGCATGCATCAAACAGGTAAAAGTAAACTTGCTTATTTGGGTTCGGCTTTCATAAGAAATGAACGTTTTTATATAGGGGTACGGTTGCCGAATTAGTGTAAGGAATTGTATATTATTGTCTTTGTTTCGTAATTGTCTTTCAAAGAAATGGATTTTCTGACAGACTGCTTCATTATCTCGAATGATATAGGTAATAAACGTATGTTAAGGGTTTGTTTTATGAATAAATTTCTGCAAATTAACATCAATGGAATCATCTAAAATGGCCAAAAACAAATAACATTTTTTATTTAAAATAATATCTAATTTATGTTTGGAATAAAATTCACCAAATTTGAAGCTAATACATATGTCATTCATTATAAAAATGGAAGAATAAAAAAAGAGGGTAAAGGATTATCTTTTTGGTATTATGCGCCAAGTTCTTCAATTGTTGCTGTACCAATTGGGAGTAATGACTTACAGTTTATATTTAATGGGATTACCTCAGACTTTCAAAATATAACTGTTCAGGGACAAATAACTTATCGAATTACAGACCCTAAAAGCCTAGCTGATTTACTCGACCTAACAGTAGATAAAAAGGGGAACTATTTAAAAAACGATTTAGATAAAGTAGGGCAACGCTTAACAAATGAAGCCCAGACTGCTACAAATGCATTCTTAGAAGCAGTATCTTTAAAAGAAGCATTGAGAAGTGCTCGTGAAATTGAAGATCGCTTGAAAGAGGGGTTAGAAAAGTCAGAAGTGATAAGTATGCTGGGAATTGAACCATTGGGAGTGAATGTTGTTGCAGTGAAAGCTACTCCAGAGATGGTTCGAGCTTTAGAGGCTGAAGCACGAGAAGCATTGCTGCAGGATGCTGACGAAGCTCTATTTGCAAGAAGAAAATTTGCTGTGGAACAAGAACGCAAAATCAAAGAAAGCGAACTCAATACTCAGATTGCTGTAGAGGAAAAGCAGAAACAGATTAGAGAAGCGAAGATGATGGCTGAAATCGCTGTAGAACAGAAGAAGCATCAGATTCGAGAAATGAAGATGGAAGCAGATATTTCTGTTGAAGAGAAGCGTAAAGAACTAATTCGAATGCAGGCTGAAAATAGCCGCTCAGAGGCAGATGCAAAGGGATATGCTCTAGAAGTAATGTTGCGACCTTACAAGAATATTGATTGGAAGATTCTAATGGCACTTGGTAAAGGAGGAGGAGCAGCCAACAATATTGCTTTGGCATTTAGAGAACTCGCTGAAAACTCTGCGAAAATCGAAAACCTAAATATTTCTCCAGACCTATTGAACTCACTTACTAAACAAAGGAATCGATAAACGACTGATTACCTATGAAAGAATCTTGCCCGAACTGTGGAGGTGTTATTAATACGGTGCATTTAACGTGTCAACACTGCCAAACGAAGATTATTCCTGAGCGAGTCTTAAGTGATAAGCAAAAGGAAGAGCTTACAGAATTTATTGAAGGGGTGGAGTTTCGACTGACTGCTTCTAAGAAGAAAAATGATATATATGTTTTTCTAGGATTTGCAGCAACAGTAATTATTACAATGGTAGCTTCATTGAAGTTTTACTATATGGAGTTAGGAACCTCTATGTTAATTCTTCTAATTTTTCTTGCAGCGACAGGTTCTTTCATTGGGTTTGGATTTATTGTGGGGTGGATGGAAGATAAAGCAATTAAAAACACATATGAGACAGAAATAAAACAGGATATTGAGCAATATCTTGATATTCGGGCGTTTTATAGATATGAGTTTGATTTGTATGCCTCTAAGCACCTAAAAGAAGGAAAATCAAGCCTAAAAAAATTTTTATTTGATTACGCAAAATAAAGGTGTTGTTATGCAGAAGGTTCTTTTTCCTATTCTTATCATTATCTTTCTTTCTATTCCATTAATCTCAGCTGATGCAATTAAAACAGAGTCTTCTGATTTGGAATTGACAAAGCGTGTATATCAGATGGTTAATGACTACAGAGCAGCCCATGGCCTCCGGCGATTGAAGGCTAAAAAAGCATTAAATGAAATCGCATTAGAGCATTCTCATGATATGTCTTTAGGACGAGTAGAGTTCTCTCATAAAGGCTTTGAAGCACGAGCACAATCCATAAAGCAATATGCGCGAGTAGCTTATACAGTCTCCGAGAATTTGTTTTATTACCAAGGAACAGGAAATGAAGATATTGCTAAAGAAGCATTACAAGGATGGAAAAATAGCCCTGGTCATAAAGAAAATATGGAAGGCGACTTTTTGTTCACTGGGGTAGGGGTTGCGAAAAGCCGAAAGGGAGAGTATTATGTAACCCAAATCTTTGTGGGGAAAAAGAAATAACTGTGCTATAACAGAAGTAGGGTTCCTAATCCTAATAAAAGGGTATACCCAAGTATATCTGTAATTGCAGTGATGAGAATTGAGGAAGCAACAGCAGGATCAATTCCTAAACGCTCAAGTGTAATAGGAATAAAAGAACCTGCTAAGCCTGCTAATAGTAAATTCCCTACCATTGCAAGGAATACAACTAGTCCTATTGTGGGATCTTCATTAATATAAACAGCGATTAGCGAAACAACAGTTCCTATTAGTAAGCCATTGATAAGCCCTACTGTTACCTCTTTGAGAATAACTCCTAAGGCCTTTTTATAGGGAATTCCATCCGTTGAGATTCTCCGAATGGTTACAGCTAGTGTTTGGGTGGCTCCATTACCTGCTACTCCTGCTATGATAGGCATAAAAGAAGTAATAATGATAATTTGGGAAATGATGTGCTGAAATTGAGATATGACAAAGCCTGCTGTAGAAGCTGTTAGAAGGTTTATAAGCAACCAAGGAATTCGGCTACGAACCGAGTCCGCCCAGCCTCCTCTCAAATTTGCATCCTCTGATACCCCTGCAAAACTTAAAATATCCTCTGTGTTTTCTTCTTCAATAACATCAAGAATGTCATCGAATGTAACCCTCCCAAGCAGCTTATTGTATTTGTCTACTACAGGTAAAGTTGGAAAATTAAATTGACTCATTGTCTTGGCTACTTCTTCTTGATCCATATCTTCAAGAACCGAAACGATATTAGTTCCCATAATATCTTTAATCAAATCTTGGTTTCGTGCTCGAAATAGAGCATTGAAGGTCAGATAGCCTTTTAGGTGTCCTTGCTCATCAACTACATAGATCGTGTAGAAGTCTTCCATTTCTTCAGATAAGACAGCAATATGTCTAATCGCTTCCCTTTTGGTCATCGTCTCCATTACTGTCGCAACTTCTGGGTTCATCAGGCCTCCAGCAGTCTCACTATCGTAACGGAGTAGCTGTTTAATTACATATTCTTCTTCATCTGGAACATAGATTAAGATACGTTCTTTGTAGGTTTGGGGTACTTGCTCTAGTAGGTCAGCTGCATCATCAGGAGCTAACTCAATAATTAGACTTGCGGCTACTTCGGGATGAACAAGAGTAAGGAGTTGCCCAGGGTTTGCATCAGCATCCATCTCTGCAAGAGCTTCAGAAATGATTTCATGTGGTAATTGCTTGATGATTCGGGCTTGCAATTCTGGGGGAGAGTCTTCCAGAACTTGAGCAATTTCGGAAGGGTGCAGAATGCCAAGGAGGGGCATAATGCGGGCATTAGGATAGCCCAGTAATCGCCCCACTCTTTCTACCTTATCCGCTCTTTCTGTGTTATTTACGATTTCATCGGCCACAGGTATAAATCGTTAGATTTCCCTTACTCAAAATAGCGGTTACAAGATACAAATAAGTGGGCTTAGATCCTTAATGCTTTGGGCATTAGTATGAGTTTGGTAGAAAGTTTTATAGGAAATAATTAGCGAGTATATCCGAGAATTGCTATCCCCGAAGGCATGCACGAATAATAAGGAAGAGAACAGCGGCCATGAACATGAATATAGATATTCGATTAATTCCATGCATAAACTTCAAATTTAGAGAATGAGGTTCATCTGGATCTGGTTTCTTGAACACATTGATATATCTGATGAATTTTTTGAGGATTTCCATACAATAAATAGTTAAATATCTTAGGAAAAGGCTATTAAATAAACACCTTAAAGATAAAGAATGTTTACTAATAAGCTGGTTCTCAGTTTTCTCTTAGGCTTTCTTGTAGGACAAAAAGGATATCTGCAACCAGTAATTTTCGTAGACAAAATACAGTAATAAAAAATCCTCCTAGTATAAAACCAGTAATAGCATATAGAATTAGAGAAGCTTCTTTAATGGTGAAAGGCGGAACAGGAGGATCAAGTACTTGAATAACAGGAGTATCTTGCTGAAGCTTTGCGGTAGCATCTTCTTTTGCGGATATATTGGTTAGATACATCTTCGTAATAACCTGCCGTCGAATTTCTAATTCTCGTAACTTAGCATCTGTTGTTTTTTGTATGCTGAAACGATTGCGATCAGAATGTAGGGCAATGGAATAATTGAGTTTATCCAATACTGTTTGAAGCGAATCTGCTCTATAGGTGAAGAATGCCAAATCTTCTTTTGCTTTTTCTGTTTTCTGTACCCGATAGTATTCCATGAGCTCTTGAATATATAATTCAGAAATGTATTGAGCCAAAAAAGGATTAGGAGATTTAAAAGACATCTCTAAAAATCCATTATCATTAGGCTCAATCGTTAGATTACGTCGGATAAGCGAAGCTCCTAATATGCGTCTGGTTTCTTCAGGCATATTCTTTACTGTACCTTTGGAAAAGAAAGATAGTTTCTTGGTCTTTTCATCTTCTAACAATGCAATTGCCCCAATCGAGAAACGCTTTTTAGGCTTTTCTGTAGTATTTTTAGGAGTTGTATCATTTTGGGCAACATGGGCAGAATCGGTTTGTGCTTCATGTGGAGGAATGGACTGGGTGTCTAAGGAGGTCGGGCGCTCCCACATACTTGGACGCTCCTTTGGAGGAATCCAGGGTTGTGAAGCGACGACTTCACTCAAATGACGGCTGAGAATCACTCCTATCATCTCATTTCCTGACCCCATTATGGGGGCTGTTGGAAGATTGGGTAGTAGGGGATTAGGGGCAGGTGTAGCCCCTCCTTCATTGTGAAAAACGGTTAGGGCTGTGAATACTTTAGAACTCTTAGACGCATACCATGCACCAAAGGCTCCTCCAATAACTGCTACAATTGCAATAATGATGAAGTTGCGGAAAAATGTACTCCGATATTCTGCAATTTTATTAGAAATGTCATCTAGATGCATTTGTTCTTATTGGAAGGATTGACGGATGAGTAGAATTAAGGTTACCAATGCTGTGGTTCCTGCAATAACTTCTTGGAAAGAAACCCTTTGTCTATTGTTGTCGCCATCTTTTTCTGCTTCGCGTTCAGCCTGTTTTTCATCTTTTGTTTTACGTCGAGGAACTGTTATGACTGCCCCCTGATCGATCTTTGGATAAGATTTGAAGCCAAGAATACTTTTTGCTCGTTTTACCCGTCCGTCGACATACCGTACATTGGTTTTTCGCTTGATCGTATATTTCTCAAAGCCTCCTGCTTGGTTCACGTAGTACTTGAGTTTTCGGTGATTCTTCTCAAACATGAACTTTGAGTTGGGTACCAGTACGTTTCCTTCTACAAATACAACATCAAGCCGTTGTGGAATGATAAGCTCATCACCAGGTTGGAGGATGATATCGTATTTAGATCCTGGTCTTCTTAAGGCTTTATCTAATCGAATAGAAATGTTACCAATTCCAGGGCGTTTGATGAAGGCTCCTTCTGGATAGGCCAACTTGGTTAGGCTTCCTGATCGCTCAATTATTGAGCTTGCTCGTTCTGTATATTCTTTCTTTGCATATTCACCTGGTGAGCGTACTTCTCCAAATACATAGACACTCTGTTGGAGACGAAAGTTAGGGTTGCGTCTAACATAGATTTGGTCGAAGGCATTGATAATGATAGAATCAAGATCGGAGTCATTTTGCCAATCTTGAATAGTTGGGATATGTTTTACCCGAACGGGTATCGGTTCTACGCGGGTCTCATCATCTTTTATATCAAACACTCGAACTAGCTCTATATTTTCATAATCAGCTTCTGGTCGGAGTCCTCCTGAGGCGTATAGTAAATCCTTTAGGGTCATATTGGGAGCTAGGGTATATTTGCCTGGCTGGCGAACCATTCCCTTTATTTCAACAGAACCTTTGGTTACAAATTCGTCTATTGTACGTATGACCACCTTTTGGTATAAGCCTAGTTGGATACTGTCTGCAAGCATGCTATTTCGCCAATCCTTATCAAGGTTGATGCGGGTAATCTGCTTTTTATCAGACCGGTAACTGAAATCTTTGTCTTGTATAGGGATGACTTTATGTAGTTCTACGTTTGCTAAGTCTGCTTTTTGGTTGAGCCCTCCTGCAATAAATAGTAAGTCTTTTAGAGACATGCCACGGAAAACTTGGTACTTGCCTGGACGTCTTACTGCTCCATCTATTTCTACGTATTGGGGGAAGATAAAGCTGTATTTTGAATAAATCGTTACAGAGTTATAATCTCCAATAAAAACGGTATCTAAACTAGGATCGGTTTGCCAAGTAGGGCTGATAGCAACTCGCCGAATTACCTGATCTTCGACACCAGAACCTGTAAAATCAGTGTCTACATCAGGTGGGTCAGTAGGGGAAAAGTCATCTGTTTCTGGCGTTTCGACCACTTCACTATCTCCAGGAGCTGTGTCGTCAGGGGGGAGATCCTCAGAAGAATCTATGTCATCTGGGTTTACAGTAGGGACTGATTCTTCAGGATCCTCTGTTTGCTCAGGAGGAGTGCTACCAGGAAGGTTTAGCTCTTCAATTACATTGCGCTCAAGTTCTGTATAGGCTTCTAGTCGGATAGACTCAGTATCTATATCTCTGGCGCGTGTTCTTTTCGAAAGTATTACATTGTCAAAGTCAGCCTCATTCTTAGGGCCTCCTGCTAAAAACAAGAGATCTTTTAGGGTCATTGAGGGAGAGGTAAGATAAATACCTGGCCTTCTGACATATCCTCTTGCTTCAATCGTTTTTTGCGCACTGAAATCTTTTTCAGAGAAGATTCGAACTGCATCGAAATACTGTAACCTGATATTGTTGGCTGTATCTTGGCCAGAGACAATATTGGTAAGATCAATTGGGATATATTGGAGTCGGTATGCACCTGCAATTCGAACAACATATGCTCGTTTCATATAGGCATTTGAGCCTAACCCCCCTGCGCGCCCAATAAGATCAGATATCCGTTCGCCAGGTAGCATCTGGTATTTCCCTGGATACTGGACTTCTCCGTCAATCTGAACAATATTATATGCTCCTTTTAAGACCTTTGAAATAATGACTTTATCTCCATCTTTGAGTTTAAAGTCTCGTCGTTGGGAAAGCAATTCTTCTAAATCCACATCAATCAGAACCTCTTTCTCATTCTCTAGTCGGATAATTTTAACATTGCTGAGTTTTGAATCATATTTAAGGCCTCCAGCAAATTTAATTAAATCTGAAAGACGCTCATTATCTTTCAATTCATAACGCATGGGGCGTTTTACATTTCCTTCTACTTCGACAACATTTCCTCGAACAGGCACGAAAACAAAGTCATTGGATTCGAGGTAGATAGGCTCTTCTGCCCCCTCAAGCAGGTATTTATAGAGATCAAGATTGGCAATGACCTGGCCTTCTCGTTTTACATAAATATTTCGAACGGTTCCCAATTCAAGAGGCCCTCCTGATGTGTATAGTACATTAAATGCCGTATTAATTGCAGCAACACTATAGAAGCCAGGTTGAGCAACTTCTCCTACCACACTTACTTGTATCTCTCTTGATTGGGGGCTAAGCACAACTTCAATCTTTGAACCACCAGGGGTAATCCCTCTGAATTTTCGAGCAATAATATCGCGAGCGGCTTGGTAGGTGAAGCCTGCAACATACAACTTCCCGATAAAACGCTGGTAAACTGATCCATCATTCTGAACCGTGAGAACTCCATTATAATCTCCTGCACCAAAAACTGTCACATTAAATTGGTCTCCCATCCCTATGATATAGTCGGCAGGAGGATTCGTCGGTGATATCTGTTCAAACTTCGCCTTTTCTCGAAACAGATTATGACCAAATATAGGAGCAGCCTTCGGGGTACTAATATCATCGGCTGCTTCTTCTGGCTTATCTTCAAAATCAGCTTCTTCGTCCATTACCTCTTCCCCATCTGCAATGTCTTCAATCTTCTCATCACGTTTCTGTTCTGGTTTAGAGGGAGGATCATTTTGAGGAGGAACATATTGGTCTCCATTTTCTTTCTTGATGAGATAGTCGAAATAGTTCTGAATCTCCCCATCAGATACACCTGCATCTCTAAGATCATTGATACGACCCTCAAATCCATCCAAGCCTGCAGGAGGCGTGGTTGTTGAGGGAATATCAAGGGGGGAAAGCCCCCCATCAGGAGGAGGATCTTGTGCCTGTAGAAGGTTTACATTGCTCAGTAAAAGAAACAGGCAAAGAGATATTTTTAAGAAGTTGATTGTTTTCATATACCCTTAACAAAAGTCTTCGCAAATCTAATAAAGAAATGTTGTAGCCTACAAAAGCGGCAATGATTTATTCATTGGCTAAGAGTAGTCTAAATGGTATCAAAGTACTTTGCGTCACAAAGTTATTAAAATGCCTGATAAAGTAAAGGGGAATATTTGATCTCCTTTAGATACCAATAGGGCTTTTTGTGACTTAATACAATAGTGATTGAATCGCTAAAGCGTAACTCTGTTTGCCAAAACCTGAAATAAGTCCTTGACAAGCAGGGCTAATAACCGATTTTTGCCTAAATTCTTCTCGGGCAAAGATATGAGAAATATGTACTTCTATTTTAGGGACTTGTGGAATGAGTAAGGCATCATAAATAGCATAACTATAATGTGTAAATGCTCCTGCATTTATGATAATTGCTTGAATATCTTGTGAAATGCTTTGATGAATTCGGTCAATGATAGCACCTTCATGATTTGATTGAAAGTATTCTATCTGAACTTTTGGGAATTTAGCTTGAAGTTCTTCTAAAATTTGGTCGAATGTTTGGGCTCCATAGTGACCTTCTTCACGTTTCCCTAACATATTTAAGTTAGGGCCATTTATAATGAGGATTTTCATAAGATTGTATTGCTTACTTATTCGCATCACAATATAAGAGGAGTTTGAGGATCTCCCTTATTTTTCCTAGATACAAGGACTGTATTATCTTTAGGACAAACGGCTAGGGTTATTTCTTGTATATTTTGAATTACTGGAGATTCTTCTTGGACGTTAGTATACAGGATTTCTTCTTTACAAGTCTCTTCGCCTAGAGTTCGTTCTTCTGGACTAGTTTCAGGTAACTTTGGTGGTTCAGTGAGGGGCGTTTCCTCTTTGTCAGGCTGCTTATTCGTATTTGGTTTCAATTCTATTTCAGGGACTTCTGTTGTAGGCTGAGGATGAGCAACAGAGTTGGAGCTCTGAGATGTCTTACTTTTTGAACGTACCAATTCCATTTGAAAGAATTCCATTACTCTATGGGGTTTATCTGGGTGTAAAGCAATCAAACTCCCTAAGTTACGAAACAACTCTCGACACAGAATTTCATGCTGCTCATGAAGCACACCTGAAGTATGCCTTTTCTCTTGTTCCCATTGTTTTTGTGCATCACGTGAAGCAAGGAGACGATTGGCAAAATGAGCAACTTCTTGAGCAATGAGTGATAGAGCGGGGTGGGTTTGAACTGCTAGGGCGAGATTTTCCACTCGCTTGATTCGAATGTCTTTTTTGCCTCGCCGAAAAGCGGTTCGGCCGCCATGCATTAACTCTGTATACGCTGGTGATTTTGAACCAAGAGCATATTGGAGGAAAGCATCCCACTTTGTGAGCTTATCCGAATATAATTCTTCAAGTAATTGTTCAACACGCATGGTATAGGCAATAGACCGATTGTGTGCACGATCCCAATTTTGATAGGCCGATTTGAAAGCCTCATAAAACGGCTGGAAACGTTTGTGAAGGTAGTCGATATCTACATTGCTAATGCGTGCAGATAGCTTGGACAAATGATCAGTTGCAAGAGTGTAGAGCTTTGGGAAACTTCTACGGGTCGAATAGGAAAAGGGGTTACGGGTATGCCCCCAGTTGTGAAAAGCATTCATAATTGATTGGATTATAAAGATTAATAAATTGTCTTAGAGGAAAGGCTCTTATTTTAAGAAACTATATCCCCCTATATATATAATCCATAACACGGCTCGATTACTCACCTTGAGGAGTGTTTTTTTGACTAAATTCTTACATGGAATGCTTTTGTATGCTTTTATAGACTCTTATATAGCATAATATGCAGATTTTGAGAGGATTATGTTTGGATTCTGATTTGTATGAATAGATAGAATGAGGAGAGCTACTTATATTAGTATGAGCATTAGCATGATAAATGTGCTTTTAGTGTAGAAATCTTACTTTTAAGAGCAATCTTTTTTACTTTTAGACAAAGGAAAAAGACTATACAAGAGCAAGAAAAGAGGTAGAAAGAAATGTTTTATGTAATCAATGAGAGGAGCCTAAAGGATATCAATGTCCAGAAAAATATCTGTAATTGCCTCCTTGACCCATAAATATGAGTATTCATCTCTCTTGAAAAATTTCGTATCTTTAAGACATGAAAGAACTTCCCATTGGCATACAAGATTTTGAAGTGCTTCGTTCTGGAGATCATCTTTATGTTGATAAGACTAAAGCCATTATGCCCTTATTGAGGGGACGTAAAATCGTCTTCCTTTCGCGCCCTCGCCGATTTGGGAAATCTTTGTTGTTAAGTACCCTCCAATATCTCTTTCAAGGCCGCAAGGACTTATTTGAAGGTTTGTATATTTATGATAAAATAGATTGGGTGAAGTATCCTGTGATTAGATTAGACTTTTCGCAGTTGACATATCAAAAAGGTATTGAAGCATTTGAGGAAGCAATTCAAGATTCTTTAGAACTTCAGGCTAATGTATATGGTCTCGATTTGCCCAAGGCGCGTACAGTAACAACTTATTTCGTTCGTTTGATAAATCATCTATACTTGAAGACTTCTAAACGAGTCGTCCTTCTCATAGATGAATATGATAAACCTATCGTAGACCTTTGGGAGCAAGAGCAAAATTCTAAAGAAAACCAAGAACTCTTAGCAGGCCTATTTGGAGCGATAAAAGGCCTCGATTCCTATCTTAAATTTGTGATGTTTACAGGAATAACGAAAGTCGCGAAGCTATCTTTATTCTCTAAGTTAAACAATGTCAGGGATATAAGCCTTGATCCGACGTATAACACTTTGTTGGGAATCACTCAACCAGAACTAGAATCTAGTTTCCAAGCATATTTCCCGCTACTCCAACAACGGCTTTCTCTAACTAGACAAGAGCTACTTAAAGAGCTCAAAACTTGGTACAATGGCTATTCTTGGACAGGTGAGCAAAAGGTTTACAATCCCTTTGGCCTGCTTCATGTGATGGAAGAGAAAGGATTTTCTCGTTATTGGTTTTCTTCAGGTACTCCTAACTTTCTGATTAATCGGCTCAAAGACGCCCCCTTAGCAATTGAACAATTCGAACATATCCAAGGGGTGTTTCTTGATGAACAAGAAGACAACTGGCGCCAAACCCCTATCATTACCCTCCTTTTTCAAACAGGTTATCTAACGATTACCAACACACAATATGATACGTTTGGTAGGACATATACCCTTAGTTATCCCAATAATGAAGTTCGTTTGGCCTTCATGAATAAGCTATTAAAGGTATTTAGCAACAATCAAGCGGCTAGTATGTATAGTGCGATTAGTAAACTAAAAGCTTCTTTGGTTGCTGAAGATATGCCTACCTTCATTAATGTATTAAAAACCTTCTACGCTCAGATTCCTTATCACTTACATGTAAAAGCAGAAAGGCTCTATCATGCTTTATTTCTCGCTTTTATGAAAATGTTGGGGATGGATGCAGAGGGAGAAGTGCTGACGAATATGGGGCGAATAGATAGTGTTATCAAACTACAGAAACAAATTTATATTATTGAATTTAAGTACGCACCAAAAGGCACTCCACTAACCCCCATAGTGGAAAAAGCGCTCCAACAAATTGAGGCAAAACAATATGCTCAGAAGTACCAAAGCGATATAAGAAAATTGCTCTATATGGGGATTGCTTTTGATGGGAGTGAAATAGCAGGAAAGCTCGTAATACCATAACTTTTGCCATTAAAAGTAGCTTTTTGCGTTTTTATTGAGCTTTTTTGTTGTTGTATTGCAAGAAGTATGTGTATATTGCCATTGTTAGAAACTATTAAAAGGTAACCTACCATGGCAAATAAAACACCATCTAGAAATCATGATGGCACATGGAAGCGCGTGATTCGATTGATGTTTCCTGATTTTTTGGCTTATTTCCTTCCTAATTTATTTACAATTGTTGATTTTAATCGTTCCCCTGAATTTCTTGATAAAGAGTTAAATTCTTTTAATCAATCCATCATGGGGAAAACAAAGGGCAAGCGAATTGCAGATTGTTTAATCAAAGTGTTTTGCAAGGATGGAATCCCTCGAATCGTAATCTTACATATTGAGATACAAATTGGGCGAGATCCATTATTTGCATTTCGAATGTTTCAAATGTATGGTCGCATACTAGAGAATCATCTCCTGGCCTATGGAAAACTTCCTTGGGTAGAAGCTTTAGCTATATTCCCCGCCAATGCTTACAAGAACCCTCCAGATCGATTTGAGCAAAAGCATTATCATCTTCATCAATGTTATAAATATGATACTTTTTGTGTACGGCCAGAAAAAGAAGCTGAATTGCTGAAGCATCCCAATCCCTTTGCCCTAGTCGAATTGGCATATATTCGCGCTAATACCTCAAAGCATGCCTCAAAAATTCGTGAGAGGTTCTTATTAGAACTCTTATTGTTATCGCGTCAGAAAAAATATTCTCAAGAATACCAATCCTGCTTATTTTTTTTTATTTTAAATATCGTTTCGGTTCCTGAGGAAAACCGATTCGTGGTTTTCAACAAACTTAAACAAACAAAGAAAGAAGATATGTTCAAGATAGGAGCCCCTGAAATAGATTATATCAATTTCCTTGTCGAAACCTATGAGGGAAAATCTTTGGAAGATATCAAAAAGGAGATGAAGGACTTCCAAGAGGAAAGGAATGTTTTGAAGGAAAAATACGAGGAAGAAACTCAACTTCGTCTAGAAGAGCAGAAGCGCCGAGAGCAGGAAGAAAAACTTCGTCTAGAAGAGCAGAAGCGCCGAGAGCAGGAAGAAAAACTTCGTCTAGAAGAGCAGAAGCGCCGAGAGCAGGAAG
>Ga0163111_10000095_pt1 | contig 49311 bp, 48 predicted proteins | sample CRUFie1St18metaG_FD_109645 | JGI IMG/M metagenome (GOLD analysis project Ga0163111, IMG submission 109645) | Marine microbial communities from the Costa Rica Dome - CRUD Field 142mm St18 metaG | ecosystem: Environmental > Aquatic > Marine > Oceanic > Photic zone | place: Costa Rica: the Eastern...
TGATCAATTTGGTGTAAATGCTGGCAAGATTTATACTAAGAAATATCTTTCTAAAAAAGATTAAAAATCAGAAATATTTTTTGTTATGTCTATTAATTTAAAGAAAGTTCCAAATACACCTGGGGTATATAAATTTTTTAATAATCATGAAATTATTTACATAGGCAAGGCAAAGGATTTAAAAAAAAGAGTTACTTCATATTTTGGGAAGTCATACAAAGATAGAAAAACTTCACAAATAAAATTTCTCACTGACAAAATAGAAACATTCACAACCAAAAATGAAGTAGAAGCATTGCTTCTCGAACAAATGCTTATTAAAGAAAATAAACCAAAATTTAATATTTTATTGAGAGATGATAAAACATATCCTTATATATATTTTTCTTTAGATCACGAATTCCCAGGCGTTTACTCGAAAAGAACAAAAAATGCTGTTGATAAAAAATATTATGGGCCTTTTGTTAGTTCTGAAGCAGTGAAGAAATCTATTAAAGAAATTCAGAAAATTTTTAAAGTTAGAAACTGTAGTGATAATACTTTTGCTAATAGAACTAGACCATGCATAGAGTTTCAAATGAAAAGATGTTCTGCTCCTTGTGTCCAGAAAATAAATAAAGTTGATTATTTTGAAGATATTACAAGCGCCAAATCTTTTCTTTCGTCTTCAGATACGAAAACTGTTCAAAGACTTACTAGCGATATTGAAAAAGCAGTTTCAGTACTTGATTTTGAAAAAGCAGCTGAAATCAGAGATCGCCTCAAAAGACTAAATATTTTAAAGGAAGAGCAATCAGTTGTTACTTTAGCCAATGACATCGATATTTTTTCAGTAAGCTCTGAAATGAGTTATTTGGGCGTTTCGATAATTGTAGTTAGGAATGGAAAAATTAGAGGTACCAAAACACATTTAATTAAACAGGCTCATTACAATTCTCTTGATGATGTCTATCAAAGCGCAGTATTTAACTTTTATGATAATCAATTAGATATTCCTAAGAAAATTCTTTGTGCATACGTTTTAGAAGATAAAACAATTCTTGAGGATATGTTCCAAGCTAAACACAAAAAGAGAGTAAAAATTATTCATTCACCAAGCAAATCAATTAGACCGATATTTAATCTATGCAAGTTAAATGCAATGCAGGTAATAAAAAATCATATCAGTAAAGAAGATAAATATACATTTGCACTTAATGAGTTAAGTAATTATTTGGGCATAAAGGATATCAAAAAAATTGAAGGATATGATGTAAGTCATATTTCAGGTGATAATGCAGTAGCTTCATGTGTTGTTTATTCTAAAACAGGAGCTTTAAAAAATAATTACAGACTATTTAATATACCTAATAAACTTTCGGGCAATGATATCGGTTCACTAGAGCATGTTATTGAAAGAAGATTGAAATATTATGATGATCCAAAAACAAAACCTGATTTGATTCTTGTAGACGGAGGAAAGTCTCAATTGAAGTTTGTTAAGCAGATTATAGATGAATCAGAACATAAGGATCTCGAAGTAATTTCTATTGTCAAAGGCGCAAATAGAGTTAGAGCTACCGAAACTATTCTTGGAAAGACTGGCGTGCTTGAATTAGACAAATACTCTAAGGCATTTTTACTATTGCAAGAAATACGAGATGAATCTCATAGATTTGCACTGCAAGCTCAGAGAAAAAAGAAAAGAAGTAAAATTACTAAATCTGAATTAGATAATATTAAAGGAATAGGTAATATTCTAAAGCAAAGGCTTCTCAAAAAGTTCAAGAGTGTCGCCAAGATAAAATTGGCTAGTGCAGATGATTTAATGACTGTTGAAGGTATTAATGAGAAAATAGCTGAACTAATTATAAATGAGCTTACATGATCAAAGTTTTAATTAATTTACTTACTCTTTCCAGAATCTTTATAGCAATAATTATTTTTGGTCTATTGATGCTTAATAATTACTACGTATTAGCTTTTGTATTATTTTTTGTTGCCGGTTTAACAGACTATTTAGATGGTTTTTTAGCAAGAAAATATAATTCTTCATCTCAAATGGGCGAAATTCTAGACCCTATAGCAGACAAGATATTAATTATTTTCCTTTTTTTTGGACTTGCATTGAATTTATCGAGTTATTTAATTGGATTTGCGGGAGCGTTGATAATTACAAGAGAGATTTGGGTAAGCGCTCTCAGAGACTATAATTCTAGGAATAACAATTCAAATGCTACTAAGGTAATTTATATAGCAAAAATAAAAACAACTATCCAAATATTTACTATTTCTATTTATCTTTTTGCTTTGGCTTTTAATTTTATGCTTTTGATTCCAATTGCAGATATTTTGATGATTATCGCTGTTTTAATAACTATCTATACAGGTTATCTTTACACTATAAATACTTTTAAAAATTAAATTCCACTTTTATTGTTTAGACATATACAATAGCAATAATTTTAGGGCTGGATGGCAGAGTGGTTATGCAGCGGCCTGCAAAGCCGTTTACGCCGGTTCGATTCCGGCTTCAGCCTCCATTAAAAAAGAAGTATAATTCTATTTGTTTACAATAGCCCGGGTGGTGGAATTGGTAGACACAAGGGACTTAAAATCCCTCGCCAGCAATGGCGTGCCGGTTCAAGTCCGGCTCCGGGTACCATCTATTGATTTATCAGTAATGCCTATTAAATAGCATAGAAAATACGAAGCTGAAAAGCACAAGCTGAAAGAAGCTACACTGAATAAACCTCTAGCAAATCCAACACCCCCAATACCTATCCATATACCAAGAAAGATTGTTACAAAACATGAAACACATGTTGAAAAAAATACTTTATTTGGTAATTTTTTGGCAAAAGGAATTGCTAATAATACAATTATACCTACCGCATATGAAAATCTTACTGCTCTATTAATAAGATAATCAAAAAAATTAGACTGATAGTTTATATTTTTCATATTACTCATGTATTCCCATGGCATTGTCATAGACTCTAATGTTAAAGACTTTAAGTAGATAACAGTTATAAACGAAAGGAATATTGAAATAAAAGCTAATAAAAAATTATTCAAATTAAATCTATTTTCTTTAATATATTCATAAATAAACCAACTAACTATCATACTTGAACCAATTGGTAGAAAGGTTTCTTTAGTAGCACACGCAATAACCGCCAGAAGAGGTATCAGATAATACTTATTTGTAAGCAAAAGATAAATAAGACATGTAAAAGACAACGCATATCCTGCGTCAATATAACCTATTAGATAAAAGTTAGGCACAATAAAATTAGACAAAAATAGCAAAGATGCAACAATAGCAACACTTCTGTTATTGATAATCTTGATTGTAAGATTGAAAATTAATATTGCATTTAAACTAGTAAAAACTGAACCAACAAACATCATTGAAAATAAAGCCATATTCCAAGATCCTAGTTGAGGGACTAAAATATATACAATATGTGCCAAATATGGAACTATAATTCGTGTGCTTCTTGAAGATGAATCGTAAATAAATTCTCCCAGACCATTTTCTACAATATTAATGTAAAAGATCGTATCATCTAGATACAACATGTCAGTTGGATTGAATCTATTCATTACGGAATATCCGAGCCCAAAACAAATTGACATGAACAATACGAATAATACTAGATTCGGATAGCTTTTTAGTTTTCTAAAAACCATTTCCATGTTTCTTTTAGCCCTCTATTTATATCAACCTCTGACTCAAAGTTAAGGAATTCTTTTGCTTTCGATATGTCAAATTTTGTTTTGTCGACCTCGCCTTCTCTTTTTTTATGATATTTAATCTTTGAGTTGAAATCCGAACCAACGATATCTTTCATACAAGAAATAATATAATTAATATTAGTAGATTTACCAGTTGCTATTTGAAAAACTCCAGTAATTTCTTTTGATATGCAATTCAAAATAACTTTAGAAATATCATCTACATAAATATAATCTCTTTCTTGTAAACCGTCTCCAAATATAATAATTTCTTGTTCATTTTTAATCCTTTTAAAAAAATTAGCAATTACGCTCTCCTTGCGATGGCTTTTTGGGCCATATACATTGCTAAATCTTAAGCAGGCTATTTCCATACCGTAATTTACGCAATAAGAGTTGCTCAGAGCCTCAATAAATAGTTTTGATGCCCCATATGGAGATATTGGATTTGGTCGAGATAGCTCGGATATCAGGCCTGGCTCTTCTCCAATTATTGCTCCGCCTGTAGAAGCGATCACAACCTTCTTTATATTTTTTTTTCTACAATATTCTAATAGTCTAAAAGTGCCGATAACATTGTTATCAATCATCAAGGAAGGCTTTTCTATTGACTCAATTACTCTGGTTGATGCAGCTAAATGTATAACAGTATCATATTCACATTTAAGCAAATCGAATGAGTTACTATTTTTAATATCCAGGCAATGATAATTTATAATATTCCCTTGAATATCACTTCTTTTTCCCAACGATTCATTATCAATGACATCAATTTTGTAGTTATTGGAATGATTATTTAAAAATGAAATTAAGTTTGCCCCTATAAATCCAGCGCCACCAGTAATAAGTATTTTTTTCAATTAACCTTTCCAAAGTGATACGCAAGGAATCTTTGTTTTATCGCAATTATTTGAATATTTCTTAGCAATATCATTAATTTCAATTAGCAAATCTTCATTAAGTTTTTTTGGCTTAAGTCCTAATTCAATGAATGTTTCATTTTTAACAAATAATTCATTCTCCTGTGCTTCATTTCTTGGATTTTTAATGAATTCAATACTGCAATTAGTTAATTTCGATACAATATTAGCTAAATCAATCACTCTATGAGATTCTGTCATTTGGTTTATAACCTTCACCTTGTCATTTTTACTTGGTGGATTTTCAAGTGATAGATTAATGCATTTAACTGTATCTTCGATATGAATGAATGCTCTGGTTTGACCTCCTGTTCCATGAACAGTAAGTGGATAATTTATTGCAGCTTGCATGAGAAACCTATTTAAAACTGTTCCATAATCACCATCATAATCGAATCTATTTATTAGATCGTCATGCAATATAGTTTCTTCGGTTTGCGTTCCCCAAACAATACCTTGATGTAAATCAGTAATTTTTATATTGTCATTTTTATTATAGTAAGCAAAAAGTAGTTGATCTAATGTTTTGCTTAAATGATAAATACTACCTGGGTTTGAGGGGTAGAGTATTTCTTGCTCTATTTTTTCACCATTTTCTTGATTTATCATAATGTTTAGATAACCTTCTGGTATTTTTAATCCTGCTGTTCCATAACCATATACTCCCATTGTTCCAAGATGTATAAGATGAATGTCTTTTTTTGACTCTACAATTGCTGCAAGAACGTTATTAGTTGCTGATATATTATTATCAATTGTATATCTCTTATGCCATGATGATTTCATAGAATATGGAGCAGCTCTTTGTTCTGCAAAATGAATTATAGTGTCTGGATTAAATTCATTTACTGTCTTTAAAAATAAATCGTAGTTTTCACTTAAGTCAAAATTTACAAATGCAATATCCTTTTTTGTAATTTTTTTCCATCTTTGAATTCTTATATCAATGCTTTGAATTGGTGTTAGAGACGAGGTTCCGAGCTCAAGGTCAATAGCTCGCCTTGATAAGTTATCAATTATTAAAATTTCATGACCAAGATTGGATAAATGTAATGAAGTAGGCCAACCACAGAAGCCATCACCCCCTAAAACAAGTATACGTTTTTTTTTCATATTATTAGTTTCTTAGCCATGTTCTTATTATTGCATTCAAAAATCCAAATGCATATTTAACTGAATTAGGTTTTTTTGATTTACCTGAAATTCTGCCTAAAAATGAGATCGGTACTTCCTTAAATCGAGCTCCTTTTTTTATTGACTCTATTAGAAGTTCTGATGAATGGAATTGCTCTTGTTTTAGCGTAAGCATAGGCAGAAATTTAACATTTATAGCTCTAAAACCACTTGATGAATCAGTGATTTTCAATCCTAAAAGGAATGTTAATACATAGTTAAAGAAGACAACACCTGCAGACCTTGGTAAATTAGAAATTTTAAACCTTTCTTCATAAACACCCATTTTTCTTGATCCGCTTATTAAGTCAGATTCATCATTTATCAATGGCTCAAGAATTTTTTCTATTTCCTCTGGTTGGTATTGGCCGTCTGCGTCAAGGTGTACCAAATATTTCACTTTCATTTTGCTAGCTATTGAGTATCCAGTTCTGTAAGCAACACATTGACCAAAATTTATGGGATGTTGTATTATTTTAGCACCTGATTTTTTTGATTCATCATATGTCAAATCATCACTCCCATCAGATACAACTAGAACATAAGGAGTTAGTCCACAGATTTCTTTGGGTATTCTTTTAATTACTTGAGAAATATTTTCTTCTTCATTAAAAGCAGGTATCAAAATCATAAGATCAATCTTTCCAATCGCATCTTTATTTTCTTTAATAAATTTATTTTGAATGGGTACTTGTATAGATTGTATAAATTGCTCTCTATGAGAATGAATTTTACTTCTGTAATAAAAAACAATAGCTAGAGTAATGAAAGAAAAGAGATACCCAAGCTGAATAAGTCTGTCATACCTATTTTGTGAGGCCAAATTTATATAATTAAATATATATTCAATTGTTTGAGGAAAAATACATAAAAATACGATAGAAGTTAAAATCGCTGTCCATATTAAGAATTCAGAGCCAACGATCCTTCGTTTCTTTAAAAGATTTAGAATTACAAAAAAACAACCTATAGCTATTAATGCAACAAAAATTCTAAATAAACTCATTTCAGGGTTCAACATATTGCTTATTATAATGAATTTTCTAAGAAGATGAGCTGACAAATATTCTTTTAAATACAAAGTATTTCATAATCGATGCAAAAGCCAACACTATAGTTATATTAATTAAATAATTTATGGAAGTTAAGTTTATTAGTAGCATGCAGCAGTATTCAAAGAGTTTGAATAAAACAAGTGTAATCGTATAGTATTTAGCTTGTTCTAGAGTTCTATTATCGTTATTTTTAAAGGTAAAATATTTTTGAATTAAGAAAAGTATTATTGCCTTAGAAAATTGAGACAAAAAGAACACGACTTCTATTTTAAGAAAACTTATTTTGCTTAAAAGAATAACTGAAATTATGGTGTATAAATATGCAAAAACTGAAGAAAGTAAATACCTAAAGAAATAGTTATCTAAAATATTTTTTTTTATCATGATGCTTTTTAAAAAGTCTTATTTACACAGCAAAATCTGGAATTATGGGTCTATAATACACGAATAGAAAAATTTAAGATTATTAACTTAACGGGGAGTAAATAGAATGAATCATCAAGATAATGAAGATTTTATTGATCTAGGTGAGATCCTAGGTGTTTTGCTAAGTTATAAAAAGATAATTTTCTTAGCTCTTATTATTTCTGGCATAGCATCGATTTATATAGCTAAGTCTTCACCTGATATATATAGATCTAGCGCTTTGTTAGAACCACAGCAAAGTAATCAAAATCAAAACTCATTTTCTTCGATTCCCCCAGGTTTTGGTGGTTTAGCTTCTCTTGCAGGGGTGCAATTGCCAACTTCTTCTGGAGATAGAGGCTTATATGCAATTGAAGTTATAAAATCTAAAGTATTTTTTAAACATTTACTTTCAATCGACTCAGAGAGGATCTTGCCATCAATAATGGCAATAGAATCTTATGATTTAAGTAATGAACAAATAAAATTTAATACAAATATTTACGATGATGCTTCAAATAAATGGGTTAGAGAAGTAAAAGCTAATCAAAAAGTAGTACCTTCATATATCGAGGCACATGATCACTTTCTTTCTATTTTAGAAATCTTTAAAGATAAGAAAACAGGTTATATTTATATAGCAATTGACCATCAATCACCTGTTTTCGCTCAATACCTTTTAAGTCTAGTAATCTTTGAATTGAATAATCTTACAAGAGAAATGGAAATGCAGGAAACATCAGAAGCAATTGAGTATTTAACTCAAAAACAACTATCAACAAATGTTTCTTCAGTAAAGTTATCAATTAACAACATTATAGAGTCTCAACTGCAAAATCAAATGTTAAGCAATATTAGAGAAGAGTTTTTACTTAAAACAATTGATCCGCCAGTTGTGCCTGAAATCAAAATAGCACCAAACAGGCTTTTTATTTGCGTAATTGGAGTTTTTTTTGGTTTTATATTTTCTATTTTTTCAGTTTTAGTTTTTCATTTATTAAGATCTAATTACATTACAACTCAAGATTCTGCTGATACATAATCAATGTATTAATGACTTCGCTTAATAAAGAAAGAAATATTGCAATAGTCGTAGACACCTTTTACCCTGCAAAAACTTCTGCAGCAATTCAAATGCTTGATATATCAAGAGCATTAAATTCTCTTGGAGCAAAAGTCACCGTCTTTGTTCCAAAATCAGATTTAAAAAAAGATATAGATTGTAATAAGATTACAAACATTGACGTAATTTCCATAAAGTGTCCACAAATCAAAAATGTAAATTTCTTTAAAAGAGCAATTAATGAAATATTGATGCCTTTTGTAATGATTAGAAGATTAAAACATTCTTCAGTTAAGAAGACTAATTTTGATGGAGTTATATGGTATAGCCCCTCAATATTTATAAGTATTTTTGCAAATCACTTATCAAAAAGTTCTAAATGTAGAAATTACTTGATTTTGAGAGACATCTTTCCAAAATGGTCTGTGGATATGGGATTAATCTCGAAATGGAGCCCTGTTTATGCTTTATTTAGATTCTTTGAAAATCTTCAGTATAAGCTTGCAGACAGTATAGGTATTCAAAGCGAAGGTGACTTTTATCATTTTGAGTCATATAAGGAAAAGATTAAAGGAAAGGTTCATGTTTTAGATAATTGGAGAGCTAAACCAAGTATTGAGAACACTGAAATTAATATATCAAATACAATTTTAAGAAATAGAAAAATATTTATTTACTCTGGTAATATTGGTTTAGCGCAAAATTTTCCACTTTTTCTTAAATCAGTTAAAACCCTTCAGAATAATAAGGAGATCGGTTTTCTTATCATTGGTAGTGGAAGTGAAGCTATATTTGTAAAAAACTATATTAAAGAGAATGAGCTCGATAATATCTTGTTTATAGATGAAGTCCCTCATGAGCAACTTCCAGAACTCTATACCCAATGCCATTATGGTTTGATTTTATTAGACTTAAGCTTAAAAACTCATAATATTCCTGGTAAGTTTTTATCTTATCTTTATGCAGGAATACCGGTATTCGCCAGTATTAACAAAGGAAATGACCTTGAAAAAATAATTGATGAGAACGAATTGGGCAAATATTCCTCAGACAATAATCATAATGATGTTGCTACGAAAATGTTAGAATTAGCAGCGATTTCTTATGACAGAGAAGAAAATAAGTTAAAAAGCATGATATTGCTTGAAAAGAGATTTTCGCCACAGAGTGCTGCTGAAAAAATAATAGATACTTTATTTGAGGATAATGTAAAAAGTGATAATTAAAAATCTATCAAATCTTAAAAGGTCTAATAAAACAATATTAATGATCTTTAATGATTTTCTAATTATTTATGCATCATTTTTTATTGCTATGTATTTAGTAAATAATTTTGACTATTTTGTTTTTTACAGGCATTCAACAACAGTGGCCTTATTTGCACTACCAGTTTTTATCTTTTTTGGACTATACAAATCCCAAGTGAGATATATGGGTTACAAGGCTATGCTTAATATAATCTATGCAACTTTAATATTATCTTTGATTAAATACTCTGTTGCTTTATTAGGCTTGTTCGAAGGAGGCGTAGCTCTTGAAGATAATATATTTAAAAATGATATTTATTTTAGAGAGACTATTATTTTTTTGCTTGTTTTAAGTTTCTCTATTATTGGCTCAAGACAAATTGCAAGGTGGGCAATTAATTCTATTGGGATAAGCTCAATAAAAAGAGAGTTTATAATTTATGGAGCTGGAAGAGCAGGGCGCTCAGCTGTTTCAGCTCTAATAACAAACAAAGAAGTCAGAATTTTAGGATATGTTGACGATGACCATAATTTGCATGGCATATATGTCAATAATTATCCTGTATTGGGTGGATTGGATTATTTAAAAAATATTGAAACCAAAACAGAAAAAGTATCGGTACTACTTGCTGTGCCAAGTATGGAAATCAGTAGAAGAAGAGAGGTTTTAAGAATTTTAGAAGAAAACTCAATTTCAGTTAGGTCCTTACCCCCATTGAATGAAATTGCAACTGGCATGACAAATGTACAAAAAATAGAAAACTTAAGACCAGAAGAGCTTTTAGACAGAGAACCAATTGAATTAGATTTAAAAAAAATTCAAGAAAGCATCAATGGAAAAAACATATTAATAACAGGAGCTGGTGGATCAATTGGATCTGAGTTATGCAGGCAGATCTTTAAATTAAACCCTAAACAAATAATTTTATTAGATCATTCAGAATTAAATTTGTATAACATTCATAACGAATTGAAAAAATATCTAAATCATGGCAGTTTAAAAGTAGATTTAGTGCCAAAGCTTGGTTCAATCTTGGATGAAGAATTTTTAAAAAGAATATTTCAGAATCATGAAATAGATGCAATATATCATGCAGCAGCGTATAAGCATGTTTCTTTAGTAGAACAAAATATAATTCAAGGTACCAAAAATAATGTGATAGGAACATATAACCTTGTAACCATTGCATCAAAAAATAAAATTAAATCTCTAATACATATTTCTACTGACAAAGCTGTAAGACCAACAAATTTTATGGGAGCTTCTAAAAGACTAGCTGAGCTGGTTATTCAAGGTATAGTTGATCAAGCAGATTCAAATTTAAAATACACAATGGTTAGATTTGGAAATGTATTGGGGTCATCAGGGTCTGTTATTCCTTTATTTAAAAAACAAATTGAGGAAGGGGGTCCTGTTACCGTTACCCATAAAGATGTTACTAGATTCTTTATGACAATAAGTGAAGCTTCTCAGTTAGTAATTGATGCAGGCACTCAAGCTAAAGGGGGAGAAGTTTTTGTATTAGATATGGGTGAGTCAGTTAAAATTAATGATTTAGCCAAGAGAATGATTAGACTGTCTGGATATTCGGTAGGTAATAATTCTAAAGATGATTATGCTATTGACATAGATTACATTGGATTGAGGGCTGGAGAAAAGCTGAAAGAGGAGCTGATTCTAGGTAATAATTTAGATAGTACAAATAATGCTAAAGTTCTGAAGGCAAATGAAGAATTTTTAAATTGGGACGAAGTACAACACATGATTGATAACATAAGAGCTGCAATTTCGGATAATGATGCTGAAAAGATTAAGAAATTAATGCTCGAATATGTCACTGACTATAAACCATCAAATGACTATCAATAATTTAGAGAGAAATATATGTTAGCAATAATTCCAGCTAGAGGAGGTTCAAAGGGACTACCAGGAAAAAATATTAAAATGCTTGGAAATAAGCCATTGATATTTTGGACAATTGAGGCTGCACTTAAAGCTAAAAATATTTCTAAAGTTATATTATCAACTGAAGATAAGGAAATTGCTGATGTATGCTCTGAAACAAATATCGAAATTCCATTCATGAGACCAAATAGCCTTGCTGAAGATAATTCTTCTGCTATTGATGTTTATATATATACGATGAATAAATTAAAAGAAGAAAATATTTATATTCAGGATGAATTTGTTGTATTACTTCCAACAGTTCCGTTTGTTTCAGCAGAAGATATAGATAATGCAATTAATCTTTTTAATCAAAATGATGCAGACTCTGTTTTGTCAACTACAAAACTTGATTTCCCTAATGAGTGGATTCTTGATGTAACAGATGATTCAAATTTAATACAAAACACCACGAACAATATAAGCATTCAAAATAGACAGAATTATAAATATGGTTTTATTGCTAATGGAGGTATCTATGTCTTAAAACATAGTTTAGTAAGCAAGGATAGAACTTATTATTTTGAAAAAACATTATCTTATGAAATGCCTCAAGAAAGATCTGTAGATATTGATACTGAATTAGATTTTAAGTTTGCCGAGTTTTTAGTAAGGGAAAAAGATGTTTAAAGATATAAATAAGATTATAAAAGAGTATAAGAAGGGAACAAACTTAATTAAGTACCTCAATCAAAATTACTCAGATAAATTTGAAAAGAATGAAATAACTCAATTATCCTATGACATTCAAGCAGGATCTTATACTTTGAAAGCTTTGAATAATCCAGAATTTGAGCTAGAGAGAGGAATGGCATTTGCGAAAGAAATAAATAATTTAGGATCATTTGATTCAATTCTTGAAGCAGGAGTTGGAGAGGCTACATCCATGGTAGCAATGCTTAGCGAATTATCATCTAATCCAAAAAAGATTAAGGGCTTTGATATATCTCTCTCAAGAATACTCTATGCAAAAGATTTTATTAAGAATAAAATTTCTTCAGAGGTAGATTTATCAGTTGGAGACATTGGTTCATGCCCTTTATCAGATAATTCTATTGATTTGGTTTATACAATTCATGCATTGGAACCAAATGGGGGGAATGAACTAAATTTAGTAAAAGAATTAATAAGGGTAACAAAAAAATACCTAGTTTTATTTGAACCTAATTATGAACTTGGCAGCAATGATTCTAAGAAACATATAGAAGAACATAATTATGTTAAAAATCTTTCTGGTGTAGCTGAGTCCCTTGGTCATGAGGTTATAGAAAATAAGATAATTTTTGATTCAAATCCAAAAAGTAAGAATAATACAGGAGTATTAATTATTAAAAAGATTCAGAACGGCGAAGATAATAATCAAAATAATGAAAAATTATCTGAATGGGCATGTCCAATATCAAAACAAAGTCTTGAGATTAAACCTAATTTTTTATTTTCTACACAATCAATGATGGCATATCCAATCATAGATGAGATACCAATATTGTTAAAGAATAAAGCAATACTTGCCACTCATTTGAATGATTTTGATGACAAAGTGTAATTAATGTAACCTAATTAATAAAAGTAAAATAAAATAAGAATATGTACATAAATAAAGACTTAAAAAATATCATTGTATCTTCAAACACTTCATTAAAAGATTCACTAAAAGCTCTTAACGATGGAGGCATTCAAGCATTATTAGTTATAGATAATAAAGAAGAATTTAAAGGTATTGTCACTGATGGCGACATAAGAAGATATCTTTTAAAGGATGGAGATCTTGATACATTAATTGGCTCAGTAATAAAAAAAGAATCAACGGTTTGTATGGTTGAAGATGAAAATGAGTTGAAAGGAATTTTTAAAAGAAAAAAGATAAATCATATTCCAATTTTGAACAAAAAAAATCAGATTGTCGCTTTGGCCATGAGAACTGATTTAAATAATAAAAAATACGAAAATATTAACTCGTCAATAGTTGTAATGGCTGGCGGAAAGGGCAGCAGGCTTGCACCGCTAACAAACATTATCCCAAAACCACTTATACCAATTGGTTACTCTACCATCGTTGAAAAAATTTTTGATTCTTTTATTAATCAAGGATTTAACGATTTCAAGTTAATAATTAATTACAAAAAAGAGCTAATCAGAAGCTACTTTAACGAATTAGAGCATTCATATAATTTAGAATTCTTAGAAGAATCAAAATTCTTGGGAACAATAGGAGGTATAAAGGAGTTTTCAAACAAATTAACTGATAACTTTGTTGTAACAAATTGTGATGTTGTAACAGATATAAATTACCATAAATTTTTTGAACATCATGTTGAAAAAGATGCTTACATATCAATATTAGGGCTTAAAAAATCTACAAAAGTTCCATACGGAGTTCTTAAATTAGATAAAGAATCAAATGTTGAAGGGCTCAAAGAAAAACCAAAACAAACTCACATTATTATGACTGGTATATATATCATTAATAAAAAAGCTTTAGATTACATCCCAAGCAACGTTGAATTAGGTATGGATGAATTAATTGAGACCTTAATTGCTAATAATAAAGTTGTTACAAGTTTTGTAATTAAGGATGGTTGGTATGATATGGGCCAATTCTCTGAATATAAGAAATTGTTAATGCATATTGATAACTAAATAAGATTAAAGATAAATGGAAAAAAATTCCTTTGAGAGCGTAATGTATGAATATACAGAATGGCCAGGAGATCTGATTCCCTTTAATGATCTTCACTTTATTTCTCATAGATACAACAAGGTTCTTAGCTTGTGTGATTCAAAAGATATTTTAGAAATTGGTGTAGGATCCTCTATTGCAAAAAAAGAAATGGTTAATTTATCAAAAAGTTATACAGGCATTGATATATCTGAAAAGAATATTTCTAGATTATTAAAAGAGTGTGAGAGCTTAAATTTATCACTTTATGTTGATAATGCTGAAAGCATGCAATTTGAGGATAATTCTTTTGATCTTGTTATTGCAATGGCGATGGTTTATTACCTTGATACTGAAAAATTCTTGTCTGAAGTAAAAAGAGTACTTAGGCCTGGAGGCATTTTATTCTTTTGCACAAGTAATGTTGATGTACCTGGATTTCATCCTGCGCCTAGATCGAAAACTTATTTAACCATAGGGAAATGGAATGAAATTTTAAGGCAATATAATTTTAGTCCTGAATTTGAAGGAGTTTTTCCTCATAAATCAATTATTAAACTTGGATTGAGAGCAAAAATAATATCTTATATCAAATCATTTATAGTAGATACTCTTGGTTTAAATCATTTATGGAAAAGAGCTAGAGAGCTTTCAAAGGGATCATTAGTAACAATCCCAAAGAATTTAAATGATTTTCCTGAATTTAAAGAAGAATTAATACAAATAAAAGAATATGAAGACAATATTCACAAGGTTATATATTGTAAATCTTTAAATGTTTCTTAATTTACATAAACATTAATGAATACTAAAATGTTCATCAAAATTACATAATTTATGAAAGTTCCATTTTTTCCATATTCAGATTTATACCTTGAAGATAAAGATGCATATCAAACCATCTTTAATGATGTATCCACAAAAGGGGCATTCATTCTGCAAAAAGAACTTGAAGATTTTGAAAAAATTTTATGTGACTTCACTGGTTCAAAATATGCTTTAGGTATGGGAAATGCTACCGATGCCCTAGAAATTGGTTTAATTGCAGGAGGACTCAAGAAGGGAACTGAAGTTATTATTTCTTCACATACCATGATAGCAACTGCATCTGCAATTGTTGTTGCTGGAGCAACACCTGTACCAATTGATTGTGGAAATGATCATATGATTGATGTTACAAAAATTGAATCAGCCATAACAGAAAGAACAAGCGCAATTATGCCAACACAACTTAATGGAAGAGTTTGTGAAATGGATACGATTTTTAATATTGCAGATAAACATAATTTAGACGTATATGAAGATTCTGCACAAGCTTTAGGGGCAAAATATAAAAATAAAACTGCAGGAACTTTTGGTATAGCTGGATGTATAAGTTTTTATCCTGCAAAGACTATGGGATGTTTTGGTGACGGCGGAGCATTATTAATTCAAGATAAAGAAGTATATGACAAAGCAAAGTTAATAAGAGACCATGGAAGAAATGAAGAAAACAAAATTGTAATGTGGGGAAGAAATTCTAGATTAGATAATATTCAAGCAGCAATAATGATTCATAAAATGAAAAACTATGACAAGTGGATTATAAGAAGAAGAGAAATTGCAAATATGTATAATGAAGGACTATCCCACATAGACGATCTTTTGTTGCCTCCACCACCAGAAGAAAATACTCACTTTGATATTTTCCAGAATTATGAGATACAAGCTGCAAAAAGAGATGAATTAAAGATTTTTCTCTCAGATAACGGCATTGGAAGTCTACAACAATGGAGCGGTGTAGCAATTCATCAGTGCAGAGAATTAGGATTTAATCAAGACTTGAGTTTAACAGATAAGGTTTTCTCAAAAATTCTCATGATACCAATGAACCACTTGCTAACTAATGATCAAGTTCAATATGTTATAAAAACTGTGAATCAATTTTATAAAGAATAGTGTGAATAATTGGATACTTTAAATTTAGCAAAAAATATTAGAAGTCATGTCCTCAAAATGACTAGTAAGGGAAAAAGCTCTCATGTGGGTTCTGCTCTTTCAATTGCCGATATTTTGGCAGTTTTATATACAAATATTAATATTGATCCAAAAGATCCGTCAAATGATGAAAGGGATCGATTTATCCTCAGCAAAGGTCATGCTGGAGCTGCAGTTTACGCTGTTCTTGCAGAGTTAGGCTTCTTTTCAAAAGAGATACTAGATACTCACTATCAAGACGGTTCAATTTTAAGTGGACATGTATCTCATAAAGGAGTAGCAGGTGTTGAGTTTTCTACAGGGTCTCTTGGACATGGGCTTTCAGTGGCTACAGGATTTGCATTAGCTGCAAAAAGGAGGTCATTAGAATTTAATTCTTATGCATTGCTAAGCGATGGTGAGCTAGATGAAGGTTCGAATTGGGAAGCAATTTTATTTGCACCACATCATAATTTAGATAACTTAACTTGCATTGTTGATTACAACAAATTACAAAGTCTTACGACTGTCAAAGAAACATTAAATTTAGAGCCATTAAAAGATAAGCTTATATCTTTCGGTTGGAATGTTTTTGATATTGATGGCCATAATCATATCGATATTCAAAATGCTTTAACTGCAAAAACTAATAAACCAAAATTTATTATTGCAAACACAATTAAAGGCAAAGGTGTTAGCTTTATGGAAAATGAAGTTGTATGGCATTATAGAAGTGCAAATAAAGAAGAGCTCAGCAAAGGACTTAAAGAGTTAGAGGAATAAAGATATGAGAGATGCCTTTATAGAATCTTTATCAAAGTTAGCTGAAAATGATAAAGATATCTTCTTAATAACCGGTGATTTGGGATTTGGTGTCTTAGATAATTTTGCAGAAAAATTTCCTTCCCAATTTTTGAATGTTGGAGTGGCTGAACAAAATATGACAGGTATTGCAACAGGCTTAGCATTATCAGGATATAAAGTTTTTACATATTCAATTGCAAATTTCACGACCTTAAGATGTCTAGAACAAATTAGAAATGATGCCTGCTATCATAACGCGAATGTTAATGTTGTAAGTATTGGTGGTGGTTTTGGATATGGAGCATTAGGAATGTCTCATCATGCAACAGAAGATTTAAGCATTATGAGATCTTTACCAAATATTGAAGTGATTGCTCCAGGTGATGACTTTGAAACTAAAGAAGCTACAAAGTATGTTGTAGATTCTTCAAAACCTAGCTACCTCAGATTAGAAAGAGCTTCTCATATTCATGATGAAGATTTGGGGAATGATTTTGAGTACGGAAAAATCCGAAAAATAAGAGAAGGAAATGATGTTGCAGTATTATGTGCTGGCGGTGTAACAAAAGTTGCAATGAATGCAGCCAAAACATTGTCAAAAAAGGGTATTGCATTAGGCATTTACAGTGTTCATAGTTTAAAAGCAATTGATTACGAAACCATTTCAATTGTTTTTAATGATTATGCTGGAGTTGTATCCATAGAAGAAAATAATCTAAATGGCGGTCTTGGATCAGCTATAAGTGAGGTTTGTATCGATAATAAAATTTTTCCTAAATCATTTAAGCGCATGGGTTTGAAAGATATATATTCATCTGTTGTTGGAAGCCAAGAATATCTTAGAGACTTTTATAACCTAGGTGAAGAAGATTTAATTAAAAATGTTATGGAAATTTTAGGAAAATAAAACATGAAAATTCTTCATGCCTTTATATTTTTTTCAATCAAGCATGCTGGTGGAACTTCAGACTTAATGTACAAAATTGCAAAAGCACAAAAAAAAGCAGGCCTTTCCCCAATAATTTTGTCAGGCGATTATAAGTTTGACTATGATTTAGCAAAAAAACTAAAAGACGTAGATTTTATTATATGCAAGTCTTTTTTTGATAAATTAGGTTTTTCAATCATGCCATCAATGATTTGGAAACTAATTAAAGCATCAAAAGAAATTGATGTTGTTCATATGCATGTTTTTCGTACTTTTCAAAATGTCATCCTTTATTTTTTTTGTAAAATTTACTCTATCCCATACGTTATGGATGCGCATGGTGCAGTCCCTTACCACAAAAATAAAAGGTTCTTAAAGAAACTTTTTGATTTTGTGATTGGTAAAAGAATGCTTCGTGATGCAAAAATTCTAGTTGCAGAGACAGATGTTGGTAGACAAGAATATATTGAAATCATGCCTGAGCTTGATAAAAATGAGATTGCTATACTTTCTCCTCCTTTTGATACAGATGAGTTTATTGATTTACCAATAAGAGGAGAATTTAGGAACAAATTTAATTTAGATCAGGATAAAAAAATAATAATGTTTTTGGGAAGAATTCATTATATAAAAGGCAATGATTTCTTGATTAAAGGATTTGCTGAGGCATTAAAACAAAGAGACGATTTATTTCTTGTTCTTGTTGGACCTGATGATGGGCATATGGAGGAATGTAAAAATCTAGTTGATAGTTTAGGCATCAAAGAACATGTTCTTTTTACAGGATTTTTAGGTGGTGAACATAAGAATTCTGCACTAGTTGATGCTGAAATAGTAGTGCAATTGTCAAGGTTTGAACAAGGCGCATGGGCACCTCTTGAAGGCGTATTATGTAAAACACCAATAATAGTTACTGCAGATACTGGAACAGGGGAAGATGTAAAAAGGTTGAATGCAGGATACTTAGTAGATTTTGATAATAATGAAATGCTAGCTCAAACAATCATTGATATTCTTATAGATTATGAAAATGCAAAAACTTTAACATTAGAAGCGCGGGATTATATTATTGAAAACCTATCAATGAATGCTAGAGTTAATGAGTATACAGATTTATACAAATAATCTTTATTTTATAAAAAGCCTAAGATGCCATATATAAAAAAATACAAAAAAAAAATAAGATATTTTTTGGTTGTAAATATATATGAAAGATTTAGATTATTCACTATAAGATTTACAAGAATATTTTTCTTCAAAGATTTACCCAAAAAGAACATAAAAATTAAAAAATTTATTTTTAATCTTCAATATATATGGGCATTTTCTGAATTAGAGCTTATGAGCGCTGCCCAACTTAAGCAACTTGGTCATGAGGTCATAATTTTAATATGCGATGAGTTGCCTTATACTGAAATAGAAATCATAGGCCAAGAAAAACCCTCATATAACAGTTACTTCAATCGAGCAAAAAGATATTGTATGGCATATGGCCTCGATTATGTTTCAACAAGTTCATACCTATCAAATGAAGATAGAACTATTTCAAAAAAAATATCATCTTACTCAATTGACGATTTAGTTGGGCTATCAATTAACAACATCAAGATTGGAGAAATTTCTAAAAGAAATCATGCGCATTATTTTAAAGGTGATATATATCCTTCAGGAAATTATGAATTAATTTTTAGAAAAATAGTTGAGTCAGCACTTCTTATTGAAAAATCTGTTTCAAAGATTATTTCTGAATATCATGATTATGATTTGGTTACAGCAAATGGAAAATTTATTCAGACAGCAATACCTGCAGAAATAAATAAAAATGCAGGCAATAACTTCTATACATATGAAGTTTTTGGTCAAGGTAATGGAGTAATACTCGATAAAAATAAATGCTCTATGGAGCAGAGAATTGATGATCATTGGGATGATTTAAAGAACAATGAACTCAATGCTGATGAATTAAAAAGACTTTATTATTCATTTGAACTCCAAGAAAAAAGCGAAAGCTCTAAATTTGATTTATGGGATGAGAACAGAATTGATGATAAAGAAAAAATAATTAATATTTTAAATCTTGATCCATCTAAAAAGATTATTTCTTGTTATCCCAATGTTTATTGGGACTCTACTCATATGGGTCTTGATGGCGTTTCAAAAGATTTAACTTCTTGGTTAGTGGATATGATTCGATTTGCAAAAAATGATAAGAATATTCAATTAATAGTCAGAACCCATCCTGGTGAGCTTAGAGTTCCAGAAATACTGCAATCAAAATATACAATCATTGATTCAATTAAGAGGAACATTGCAGAGATACCGTCAAACGTATTTCTTATAGAACCTGAAGATAATATATCTAGTTATTCATTAGCAGAAATTTCAAACATGAATGTTGTTTGGAATGGCACCATAGGTATTGAATTTGCTCTGAGAAATATTAAACCGATTGTTGTAGCAGATGCATACTACGCAAAAAAAGGTTTTACATATGATATTAATAGTTTTAAAGAACTTGAGTCGTTTATATTAGAAACTCATAATGAAGCTAATCTAGCCTTGACTGCAAAAGAAAAGAAACTAGTAGAAATCTTTGCTTTTCATATAAGATTTAATAGAAAGTTCAATCCTCCAAATTATGTTGGAAGTCGCTGTGTCTTATTTAATTACTTAAATACATGTATTGGTAAAAATAGTACACTTGATACGATGGTTGGTTTTTTCCTTGATAACAATTCATATATGAATATTGGAAAATTTGACTTTGATAACATCGCGTAATTATTTTATGAAAAAAACCAAAACATATAATGAATTAAAGCTTTTCTCAGGACTTGTATTAATTAAACATCAGTGGAAGCTTCTTTTCTTAGCAGGATTTGCTGCCTTAATAATCTTATCGCTTGATTTCTTTTTAACAATTAGCATGCCTAGGGTTATTGAAGAGCTATCTTTAGTTATAAATTCTGAGAATATATTTAATGTGCCGAACTATTTAATTGCTCTTATTTTACTAATTGTAATTAGGCCAATCATTGGATGGTGTATTAGCTTTTTCCAAATCAGCATGATACTTAAGATTTTAAGAAATCTTGAGGATGAAATTGCAGAAAAATGTAAAAATTCTTTTGAAAACGATGATGAAAACTTTTCAAGTGAGACATCTGCAAATATGCTCATTTCTCATGGAAGATATTTCGTGGATAATTATTTGATACCTTTAATAAGAGCAGCAACTGATTTTGGAACAATAATTGTTATTGCAATTGGTTTATTTATACAATTTCCAATACCTTTAGTTTTCTTCATTGGAGCTGCATTTATATCACTTTCTTTATATCAACTATTAAGCAAAGGTTTTTTAAGAAATAACGGTGAAATTGTGCTTAAATGCTATGAAGATATCATAAGATCGTCAAAAGATGGATTTTCAAGTTCATTTATCTCAACTCTAGATAATAATAAAGATATTTTGATTAAAGATGTGCTGGATAGAAAGAGAAGGTCATCTTTAATCCTTGGTTCTATTTCTCAAGGCTTAAAATATGTTGTCGAATTTTGTTTTATGTTTAGTTTTGCTATTTCAGCTTTGGTAATGTTATTGTTTACTCCAGCTCTCATTGGAGCATTTATTGGAACATTTGCTTATGCGGGTATAAGAATGCTTCCATCTTTTACCTCAATCATAGCCTTCTTTCAAAGCAGAAGCGCTGCTGAGCATGCGGTATATGAGCTTTTAAAATTACTTCATCCAAAATCAATAGGTAAAGTTATTTAAAAAATATTATAATTACCCAAAATAATAATAGAAGCTAATAATTAAATATTTTTTAATCATATGAATTAGTTTTTGTGGAGTAAAAATTTGCTAAATAGAATTTATTTAAAGTTTATTTTAAGATCAAGACTTAATGTTTGGTTTGGAAAAAAAATATTTAAAAACTCTGGTGGAGTCATTTCAAATCTTATTGGAATGCATGTCAGAAAAAGAGATATCAAAAAAAGTAAATTAAACAATTTCAATTACAAAAAAAATGCTGATTCTGAAACTTTAAGAAATGAAGGCTTCTTACTTTCAAGAAATATTGATAATAAAGATCACATACTCGCTCTCTCTAATAAATGGAATGATTATACTAACAAAGTTGAATTTCCAACAGATGGAAGACTTCAATTAAGCTCTGCAGATGACTATGAAGACTCTAAACATTTTATATCCTATCTAGAGCCGTTAATAACAGATGATATTAAAAATATATTAGAAAGTTATTTTAAGAGTTATATGAGAATAATAAATTTTCATATTTATAGAATAAAGAAGCCTCCTGGTGTAAGTGAGCTTGATTCTTATGGATCAACTGCTAATTGGCATACTGATGGCAGCACATGTGAGTCAATGAAACTATTTTTTATGCTTTCTGACATTACTGAAGCAAATGGACCTATGCAAATCATATCAAAAAAGGATTCTCAAAAAGTTTTTGAGAATAATAAGTTTTTTTTTCCTGATACTGACGGAAAGACAAGAAAATTTATCCTAGATAACTGTAGCGAAATAAGCTTAGAAGGGGAAGCAGGCTCAGCATTTTATGCATTAACAAATGACTCTCTGCATCGAGCTACTACACCGCACGAAGGAAAGGTTCGAGACTTGGTAACTTTCTACATTACCTCTTCATCAATTGAAAGAACTATCTTAGAACAATTAAAAGATGCAACATATAGAGAAGTATATGGCTTCCAAAGATTAACAATGACATAATTTTTTATGGATTTGACATCACAAAAAGAAAAAAAATTCTATCTTCATAACTCAATATTAATTTATATACTTCTTATAAGCGCTTTCGGTCCATACCTATTGCCTTCAATAGGAATTCGCTTTGATCACTTTGTTATTTACGGCATTTTCTTTTTTTTAGCATTAAGAAAGAGGATATATATTTCAAAAAACTCATCAATACTTTTAATGTTATTTTTATTGCTAACTATTTTTATTACACCATTTTTTAATTCAATAAATCCACAATACGTAATTTCAAATTCTTTATTTATTTCCCAAATTGAAAATTATTTGCAACCAATAATTATTTTTTTGGTTATATGCTCATTAACACCAAAAAATAACAATGATTTAGATAAAGTTTTTAATAAGGGGTTAGAAGTAATTTTATGGTTAATAGCCCTTAATACAATTTTTTCAATATATATATTATTTAATCCTGATACATCACTTGTAAGAGTCTTTAATGGTTCAAAGATTATTGGTGACTATGGCGGATTTTATGATGTTACAAGTGCTGAATTAAATTTAACTGCAGGTAAATTTAGCGGCGTATTTAACCAAACCTTTCTGGTTGGTTTTATTTATTCTTTTGGTTTATTGGCATGGACATACATATATAAGAATGAGAATTCACATAAAACAAGATTAAAGAAAATTATACTTTTTGTATTTATTGCCATTGGTGGAGTTATGAGCTTTTCAAAAATATTTTTAGTGATTGGCATACCGCTTTTTTTATTCTTTATTGGACTTAAAAGATTTTTATATATTAGTTTTTTTATTTTTTTAAGTATCTTAATAATGCTTTATTTCAACAATGAGATCTTTCAGATTATCAGAGATTATGAGGGCATGAAATATGTATATAGACTGATAGGTTTTTCAGGCAATTTCTTAGATGTTTTTACTTCAGGAAGATTTTCTGATGATTCATTAATTATCCCTGGAATTATAAATACTCTTTCAACAAATACTTTTTTTGGATTTGGATATGGTTCAATAGAAACATCAGATTTTTCATTCTATGAAATTATTTCTTTAGGTGGAATGATAAATCTTCTTGCATATAGCTTGCTTCTAATTTTTATGATTTTACCAATATTTATTTTAAAAAGTTTAAGAGATAAATATTTTTACTCATTTTTTATTATATTAAGCTTCATGAGCTCAATTGCAGCTCCTATTTTTACGGCTAACAGAATTTCAATAATAATTTGGTATGTGGTCATATTCTTTTTTTATAAATCTTTAAGAATCAAAACATTATGAAAATTCTAATTATTGGAATAAATGGCATGATTGGAAATGGCATGTTTAGATATTTTTCAGATAAATATGATGTATCAGGAACTTTGAAAGGTGAATACAAAAATTACAAATTAGAATCACACGAGAATATTTTTCAAAATGTTGATCTTAAGAACTTCAAATCCTTCGTGAAAGTATTAGATATTGTCTCTCCCGATGTTGTGCTTAATTGTTCTGGAATAATTAAGCAAAAATCAAATGAATATAATGAAGAGGAACATAGATACTTAAATTCAGAAATTCCATTCCTGATATCAGATTTAACTTTTAAAAAAAATTTTAGGCTTATAAATTTTAGTACTGATTGTGTTTTTGATGGCTTAAAGGGTTCATATAAAGATGATGACATACCAAATGCACAAGATATCTATGGAAGTTCAAAAGCTCTAGGTGAGGTAAGAAAAGCAAATTGCTTAACTATCAGAACCTCAACAATTGGACTAGAGATTGATAATAAACATGGTTTGCTAGAGTGGTTTCTTGATCAAGATACTAAAACCATTCAAGGATATGAAAATGCTATATATTCTGGATTGACAACAAATGAACTTGCAAAATATTTGGATCATATATTGGTAAATTTTCAAGATTTATGGGGAGTTTATAACATGGCCTCTGAAAAAATATCTAAATACAAACTTCTATCTATTCTTTCAGAAAAATTAGAATACTGTACAATTGTTGTTGAAAAAAATATGGATTTTATTTGTGATAGAAGTTTAGATGGGAGATTGCTTGATAATCTAACTGAATTTAAAGCATCCAATTGGGAAAAAATGCTGTCTGATCTAGCAATTGAAATTAATAATAGGGCAAAAAATGAGCAAAATCTTTCATAATAAAAAAGTGCTTATTACTGGAGGAACTGGTTCCTTAGGTAAAACTCTAGTAAAGAGACTTCTTTCAGGAGAGTATGGAGAGTTAAAAAATTTAATTATTTTTTCTAGAGATGAAGCCAAGCAACACGCTATGCGCCTAAGTTATGAGAATCAAGAAGCAGCAACAGATGATGTTACTTATAATAACTTTAACAGAAAGCTTCAATTTAGAATTGGTGATATAAGAAATTATTCTGATATAGCATCTGCAATGAAAGGTATAGATATTGTCATTAATGCTGCAGCATTAAAACAAGTACCATCTAGCGAATATTTTCCTGAGCAAGCCCTAAAAACTAATTGTGATGGCGCCAATAATATAATTAAGGCTATAAGTGAATTAGATTTAAAGATAGAAACAGTTGTTTGTATTAGTACTGATAAAGCATGCAAGCCTGTAAATGTAATGGGGCTGACAAAATCCTTACAAGAGAGAATCTTTTTATCTGCAAATATTTTAAATCAGAAAACAAGATATATTGCAGTCAGATATGGTAATGTTTTTGCTTCAAGAGGATCAGTTATTCCTTTGTTTCATGAACAAATTAATTCTGGTGGACCTGTGACGATAACTGTTCCTGAGATGACAAGATTTCTTTTAACTTTAGATCAAGCTGTAGATACAGTTTGTGCAGCAATCAAGGATGCTATGCCTGGAGAAATATTTGTTCCTAGAGCCCCAGCCTCATCTGTAATAAATTTAGCAAAAGCTTTAATTGGATCAAGAAATATTGAAATTAAAATAACTGGTATTAGGCCTGGCGAGAAATTACATGAAATTATGATTTCTGATGAAGAGGCGCCTTATGCAAGAAAATGCGGGGATTTTTTCGCAATAAGCTCAATGTTGCCTGAATTACATTCTTTTAAAGATAATAATTTTCCTAATGCTGTCAATGGTCAGTACAGTTCTGAAAATTCAGTTATTTCGTTGGACGAAACTATAAAGCTTTTAAAGGAGAATTCACTAATGATCGAAGATTCAACTTCTATAAAAAATAATGAGGAGCTTTTAAGATAAATGAAAAGTAAGTTAAAAATCATGACCATTGTAGGAACGCGTCCTGAGCTTATTAAAATGTCAAGAATAATTGCTGAATTTGAGAAATATACTAATCATATTTTAGTTCATTCTGGACAAAATTATGACTATGAACTTAATGAGATTTTTTTCAATGATTTAGGTCTAAAGAAACCTGATTATTTTTTAAATGCTGTAGGAAAAACTGTAGCAGATTCTATAGGTCAAATCATTTCTAAGTCGGATGATGTTTTTGAAAAAGAGAAGCCTGATGCTATCGTTATATATGGCGACACCAATTCAGGTTTATCAGTAATACCAGCAAAAAGAAGAAAGATACCTATTTTTCATTTAGAAGCAGGCAACAGAAGTTTTGATCAAAGAGTTCCTGAGGAAATAAACAGGAAGATAATTGACCATTTAAGTGATATCAATCTTCCGCTAACTGAACAAGCTAGAGATTATTTAATACAAGAAGGACTACCACCGGAAAAGACAATAAAAATTGGTGGTACTATGAAAGAAGTTCTTGATCACTACAATAATCAAATAGAAAAATGCGATCCTCTTGTTAAGTTAAAATTAAAATCTAAAGAATTTTTTCTAATAAGTGCACATAGAGAAGAAAATGTAGATTCTGTTGAGAGACTTTCTCTTCTTTTAAAATCTTTAAATAGAGTCGCAAAAAAATATAAGAATCCAGTAATTGTATCTACACATCCAAGAACAAAAGCTAGACTAAAAAAACTTTTAAAAAATTCTAAAATTTCTCTTGATTCAAGAATAAAATTTATGAAGCCATTCGGCTTATTTGATTACATTAAATTACAAATGATGGCTAAATGTGTTTTATCAGATAGCGGAACTATAACTGAAGAAGCTTCTTTATTAGATTTTCCTGCAATAACAATTAGACAGTCTCATGAACGCCCAGAAGGTATGGATAGCGGAGTTTTAATAATGAGTGGTCTTGATCCAGAAAGAGTAATTCAGTCTATTGATATAACAATAAGTCAGCATGATAAGAGAAAATATAATCCTAAGGTTGATGATTACGAAAAGGTTGAAGTTAGCCAAAAAGTTTTAAAGATTGTTGTAAGCTATATTGATTATATAAACAGAACAGTATGGAGTCACGAACCAAAAAATTGATTATATTTCATCCAAAGCAAATCATAATATATAATCCAGCTAAATATATTTAAGTTCTATGTCTAAAAAAATTCTAGTTACTGGCGCTGATGGCTTTATAGGTTCTCATCTTGTTGAAAGTCTTATAGATCAAGGAAATCACGTAGTTGCTCTTGCTCAATATAATTCTTTTGGATCATGGGGTTGGCTTGAAGAAATCGAAAAGAATAAAAATTTAGAGATCATTACTGGTGATATTAGGGATCCTTTTTTTTGCAGAACAATTGTAAAAAAGGTTGATATTGTATATCACTTAGCTGCCTTGATAGGAATCCCATATTCTTATACTGCACCTGAAACGTATGTTGCAACAAATATTTCTGGAACATTAAATATTTGTCAGGCATGTTTAGATCTTGGAATTGAAAAGATTATTCATACCTCTACAAGTGAAGTATATGGATCTGCAAAATATGTACCAATCGATGAGAAACATCCCATACAACCTCAATCCCCCTACAGTGCCAGCAAAATTGGAGCTGATGCAATGGCTATGAGTTTTTATAATAGTTTTGAATTACCTCTTGTGATTGCCAGACCTTTTAATACATATGGACCAAGACAGTCTGCAAGAGCAATAATCCCGACCATTATCTCACAAATAAAATCAGGGAAAAAATCTATTAAACTTGGTGATGTTACACCAACCAGAGATTTTAATTACGTAAAGGATACATGTGATGGTTTTATTTTGCTTGGAACAGAAAATAATGCCATTGGAAAATCAATAAATGTAGGCTCCAACTCAGAACATAGCATATTAGATACATTTAAATTAATTAAAGAATTAATGGGAAGTAATATTGATTATGAAATAGATGAAGAGAGGTTAAGACCATCAGGTTCTGAGGTAACAAGGCTTGTTTGTGATAATTCAATTATCAAATCATATGGGTATGAGTCTAAATTTTCATTTGAGGATGGTTTGGCAAAAACTATTGAATGGTTTTCTGATGAAAAGAATCTAAAGAAATATAAGACAAATTTATACAATGTATAGCCATCTTTAGAAAATGAAAAAAATTGATAATTCTGAAATAGTATCCTTTATAAGAGACATCTACACCTCATCAAATAATGAAATAGTTTCACTACACGAGCCTAGGTTTATTTCTAATGAAAAAGAATTACTTAATGATTGCATAGATTCAACATATGTATCTACAGTTGGTGAATATGTTTCAGAATTTGAAAAAATTCTCCAAGATTTTACAGGTGCAAAACATGCTATTTCAACATCTAATGGCACAAGCGCATTACATATTTCTATACTTGCAGCAGATATTCAGCCTAAAGATGAAATAATTACACAAGCATTCACATTTGTAGCTACTTGTAATGCGATTAAGTACAGCCTTGCTCAGCCAGTTTTTGTTGATATTTCAAAAAATACATTAGGAATGTGTCCAAAAAGTCTTTTAAATTGGCTTCATAATAATGCTGAAGAAAAAAAAGGATCTCTTTTTAATAAAAATTCTGGTTCAAAAATATCAGCTGTAATGCCAATGCATACTTTTGGACATCCTTGTGAAATAAAAGAAATTCGTGATATTTGTAAAGAATATAAACTTACTTTGATTGAAGATACTGCTGAAGCACTCGGTAGTTATTATGAAAAAAAACATCTAGGAACTTTTGGTGATATTGGCACATTAAGTTTCAATGGTAATAAGATTATTACTACTGGTGGTGGTGGAGCTGTCATTACAAATGATGACAACTTAGCAAATAAAATACGTCATCTTTCAACAACAGCTAGACTTAAAACAAAATACACTTTTGATCATGATGAAGTTGGATATAACTATAGAATGCCAAATCTAAATGCATCATTGGGTATAGCTCAAATGAAAAAAATAAAATATTTTATTGATGCAAAAAGAGAAGTAGCATTAACTTATAAAGAATTTTTTGATAATTCTAATATAGATTTTTTTGATGAGCCGAATAATGCGCAATCAAATTTCTGGTTAAATGCATTAATTTTTGAAAATGAGTTACTTCGAGATGAGGCGCTTGAATATACAAATATAAATAATATTATTACAAGACCGCCATGGAAATTAATGACAAAATTAAAAATGTTTATTGATTGTGAAAAAAGTGAAATAACAAACTCTGAAGACTTAGAATCTAGAATACTAAATATACCAAGCAGTGTTCCTTTAAAAGATTAGGTTGTTTTAATATTGGTATGCCGTTTAAATGAATTATAAAAAAAAACAAAATGTAATCTTACTAACAACGGTTTATCCTGGGATAGAAAATTATTTTAATGATTTCATTTCATCAGTTAATGCGCAAGAGAATTCAAACTTTCAATTAGTAATAATAAATGATAATTTTAAAAATCTTGAAAGTTATTTAACCAAAATAAATATAAATAAGACTCATGTTTTTTCTTCAAAACAAAGCCCAGAAAAGAATAGAATTTATGGAATAAAAAAATGCAAACAACTGAATGCCGACATAATTATTTTTGCAGACTCTGATGATACATTCAGCACAAATAGAATTTCAGAAACAATAAAACATTTTAATGATCCTAAATTAGATATCTTAATTAATGACATATGTATTTGTGATTCAGATATTAATATGATCAAAAATAACTATATTTCAGAAAGAATTGAGAACGAATCAATAATTAATAAAGATTCAATTAGACATTATAATTTTTGTGGTTTATCTAATTCTGCAATAAGGTCAAATATATGTAATATTGAAGAAATTATTCCAATAACCCCATTTGATTGGACTTTTTATTCAAATCTTCTTTTTAAAGGTGCTCATGCAAGATTCACTAGCAATATTAAAACTTTTTACAGGCAGCATACTCAGAATTTTGTTGGCATAAGTGATAGCATAGATGATGATAAAATAATGAAAGCATTAGATACCAAGATTAATCACTATAAAAAGCTTGATAATATATTTGGTGGATTTGATAATCTTATAGCTTTTTATGAAAGTGTTTTATTGATGAATGAAGCTGAGCAAGATTTGTATAAACAAAAATGCTGCCAAAGATATAAAGAAAATTCTTTTTGGTGGGAAGAGGTAATGGATTGGAGTTAAATTATGGAAATTAAGATTACAGATGCAAAAGTGATATCAAATTTCGGTAAGCCTTATGTTATAGCAGAAATAGGAGCAAATCATAATGGTGATATGGATCTCGCAAAAAAAATGATTGAAATTGCCTCTAAAGCTGGGGCAGATTGTGTTAAATTTCAAAGCTGGTCTGTAGATTCAGTATTTTCAAAAAAGGTTTATGAAGATAATTATTTTTTAAATGATGATTATAGAGATAGAGAAGATATCGACTTAAAAGAAATTGTTGAAAAGTATGCTATTTCCGAAGATCAACTTATTGAAATGAAGAAATTCTGTGACGAGCAAAAAATTGATTGTTTATCAACACCATTTAGCGAAAGAGAAGTTGATTTCCTGATAGATGAACTTGGAGCTTCATTTATTAAAGTCGCTTCTATGGATTTAAATAATTATCCTCTATTAGAATATTTTGCAAAAAAAAATGTACCTATGATCATTTCTACTGGTTTAAACGAACTTTATGAAATAGATAAGGCTATAAAAACCATAGAAGAGACGGGTAATAATAAGATAATCATCTTACATTGTGTTTCCATCTATCCTCCTGAAAATAATCAGGTGAATTTAAAAAGGATATCAACACTTCAGCAAATGTATCCAGATTATCCCATTGGATTTTCAGATCATTCTTTGGGATCAACTTTACCTGTTGCTTCGATTGCTCTTGGTGCTGCTGTTATTGAAAAACATTTTACATTTGATAAGGATATGGAGGGTTGGGACCATAAAGTATCAGCAGATGAGCAAGAATTAATTGATATATGTGCAGGTGCAAAAAAAGTTTATGAATCCATGGGTACTTCAAGAGTTAGTGCTGTTGAGGACTCAAAAAGGAGAACAGAATTTAAAAGAAGCTTAATTATTACAAAGGATATGAAAAAAGGTGAAAAAATAAAAGCATCTGATTTGAGTGCAAAAAGGCCCGGCAGCGGCCTAAAGCCTGAAATGTTTGATTTTGTTGTTGGCAGAACTCTATCAAAGGATGTATCTAGTGATTCAATTTTGAGTTTAGATGATCTTTTATAAATATGTTTAATCCAAGCAAAATGATTTTTGATGAAGAAAAAATTTAGTCAAGTTGTTCTTGTAACTGGTGGATTTGATCCAATTCATAGTGGCCACATAGCATATTTAAGTGCAGCAAAGAAAATATCAGATTATTTAGTAGTTGGAATTAATTCAGATGATTGGCTTTTAAATAAAAAAGGTTATTTTTTTATGCCATATCAGGAAAGGAAAGCTGTAATAGAAAATCTTAAGATGGTTAATCAAACTATTGATTTTGATGATTCTGACGGCACTGCTGTAGAAGCAATTAAAAGATGTAAAAAGATTTCGGAAAAGGTTTTTTTTGCTAATGGTGGCGATCGAAACAATGATAATATTCCTGAAATAAGCAAATTTAATAATGATGATTCAATAGAGTTTGTTTTTGAAGTTGGAGGAAGCTCGAAGATCAATAGCAGCTCGATAATTACAGGTGATTTTTTGTCAAAATCACAAACCAAATTACATCAAGAGAAACCATGGGGAAGTTATTTAAATCTCAACAAAGGGAATGGATTTAAGGTTAAATTATTGATCATTAAAAAAAATCAAAAGTTGAGCCTTCAATTCCATAATAGACGTTCTGAACAATGGATAATTCTTAGAGGAAAGGCCTTAGTAGAGCTTGAGGGCAAAGAATATAAACTAAATAGTCAGGATCACATAATAATCCCTAAAAAACAAAAGCATAGAGTTGAAAATATTGGTGAAGATGATTTGTTTATTCTTGAGGCAAATTTCGGATCATATATTGAAGAAGATGATATTGTAAGAATTGAAGATATTTATAATAGGGTTATTTAGACTATGACTAAGCAAATACTTATTATTGGATTAGGGTATGTTGGATTATCTCAAGCAGTTTTGCTTCATAAGAATAACCATGTAGATGTAATTGATACTAATAAAGATAAAATAAACCTAATCAATTCAAATAAATCTCCATTAAAAGAAGATGAATATCAAGATTACTTTGAAAATACTGATGTTAACTTAGGAACATTTTCAAGAAAGGAAGATTTAACTAGAGATTATGATTTTGTTTTGATATGTCTGCCAACTGATTATGACTATGATTCTAATGAATTAGATACAAGTATAATTGAGAGTTATATTGAGTTTTTTATTAAGAATTCGAATTCAAAAATAATAATTAAATCAACAATTCCTATTGGATTTACTCAATCACAAATAGAAAGACATAGTTCTGAAAGAATTTCATTTTCACCAGAATTTCTCCGTGAAGGAAGCTCTTTGGATGATGTTATGAATCCAACTAGGGTAATATATGGTCCAAGAAATTCTAGCTCCAATGAATTTAATGAAATTATTAAAGAATCATATAAAAACAGTTCTTACGAAACAAGGTTTATGCACTCCAGTGAGGCTGAAGCCGTAAAGTTATTCTCAAATACATATTTAGCACTTCGTGTCGCATTTTTTAATGAATTAGATAATTTTTCTTTAAAAGAAGGCCTCAGTACTGAGAATATAATTAAGGGTGTTTGTGATGATGAAAGGATAGGTATGTATTACAACAATCCATCTTTTGGTTTTGGAGGATATTGTCTTCCAAAAGATTCAAAAGAGCTTTCAAGCTTTCTTTCTAAAAAAGACATTCCTGCCAATCTAATCAAAACAATTAATCACTCTAATCTTGAGCGGAAGAAACTTATCTCACAAGACATTCTTGTAAATAATCCTGAGGTTGTTGGAATCTATAGGATTAGCATGAAAGCAAATTCAACTAACTTTAGACATTCAGCTACTATTGACATATTAGATTCGCTAAAAAATCAAAATGTTAAAGTAACGATATATGAACCGCTAATTAAAGACGCAGAAATCTATGGATGTAGCATAGAAAAGGATTTAGATAAGTTCAAAGAAAAAGCTGATTTAATAATATCTAATAGAATTGATAATCATATACTAGATGTAATTGATAAAGTTTACTCAAGAGATATATTTAAAAAAGATTAATGATTAATTTTATAGATACTTCTCAAGAAAAACCTTATAAGGAATTTATTAAATATTATGATTTGGCGCGCAAAAACAATCAAAATATCATAGAAGCTATGTCAATAAGTTCTTATTCTAAGGAAAATTGTGAGGTTAATTCAAGATATGTGAATTTAAAATATATTAAAGGAAAAGAGTGGATATTTTTCTCCAATTATAACAGTCCAAAATCTAATGAATTTAGAGAACATGATCAAATCTGTGCAACTTTTTTTTGGGATGAAATTAATACTCAAATTAGAATTAAAGCCAATATATTCAAAACTGCCTCAGAATTCTCAGATTACCACTATAAAAATAGAAAAACTGAAAAAAATATCCTGTCACATAGTTCAAACCAATCCAGAGTTATTTCCTCCTATGATGATGTTAAGAAAAAGTATGATTTGGTAAGTTTAAATAAAGATAATATTAAGTTGAGGCCTAAAAATTGGGGCGGATTTTCTTTTATTCCATATTATTTTGAATTTTGGGAAGGCAATGAAAATAGACTAAATAAAAGAGAGTGCTTCTCTTTTATGAATAATGAATGGATAAATTTCTTTTTAGAACCTTGAACATCTATTCAAATATTTGCGAAATCAAAAAATTAATATAAAATCTCACTTTATGAAATACAATTCTTCATTTCTTTTTTAATTTGATATATCTATCAATGCATTTAGATTCTTTTTAGCCTCAACTATAGTAACAATAATATTTTGCCAAAAAAAAATAATACACCAATTAATAATAAGATAAAGGCATCAGATGTAATGCTCATAGATAGTGATGGTAATAAAAAAGGCATCATTCCATTGCAAGATGCCCTCAAGAATGCTCAAGATGCAAATATGGATTTAGTTCAAGTTTCAAATGATGATTCTGTTCCAGTAGTTGCTAAAATTTTAGACTATGGGAAATACATCTTTGATAAAAAGAAAAGTAAACCTTCATCTAGAGTTAAAACTAAAAGGAATACTATTAAAGAAATAAAGTTTAGACCTTCAACAGATATAGGTGATTATGAAATAAAACTAAAAAAGATAAAAAGCTTTATTCTTAACGGAGATAAGACTAAAATAAGCGTCCGGTTTAGAGGTAGAGAAATACTAAATAGTAATTTAGGTCTGGATTTGTTGAATAGATTACGTGATGAGTTGTCTGACATTTCACAAGTTGACCAAGAGCCATCTTTAGAAGGTAGGCAATTGCTCATGGTACTTTCTCCGTTAAAAAGGAAATAGAAAGAAAATGGGATATAAGTTAAAAACACACTCAGGAGCATCGAAACGCTTTAAGCGTACTGGTAATTCTGTGAAAAGCAAAAGTGCTAACAGGAATCATATACTTACTAAGCAATCTACTAAAAGAAAACGTCATAACAGAGGATTAAATAAATTAGATGGTACTGTTTTAAAAATGGCATCTAAATTAATTAAATAATATGTCAAGAGTAACTAAATCTGTAACAGCAAAAAGCAAACATAAGAAAGTCCTTAAGGCTACAAAAGGTCATTACGGCGCGAGAAGTCGCTTATATAAAACTGCTAAACAATCAAATATAAAAGCACTTCAATATGCATTCCGAGATAGAAAAAACAGAAAAAGAGAAATGAGGTCTTTATGGATTTCTAGGATTAATGCCGCAACTAGAGAATTAAACGTATCATATTCAGTTTTCCAAAATTCTTTGGATCAAAAAAATATATTATTAAATAGAAAAATTTTGTCTGATATCGCTATAAAAGATAAGAAAGTTTTCAAAGAAATACTAAATACTGCTGTGAAATAAATTTGATGAAATGTCAGATGTTAAAAAAATCATTGAGCCAAAATTAAGTTTTGACCAGGGTTCTATACACCCTATTAATCAAGTCAAAGATCACATTATTAGTTTTTTAGAATCTAAAGGCTTTCTTCACATCTCAGGCCCTGAGATTGAAACCGAGAAATATAACTTTGATATGTTAAATATTGAATCATCTCATCCAGCCAGACAGATGCATGACACGTTCTACGTAAATAATAAATCTCATGTATTAAGAACTCATACTTCTCCAGTTCAAATTAGAGGTATGTTAAGCTCAGAACCTCCTATTTCTTTTATTTCAGCTGGAAAAGTATACAGAAAAGATGACGATTCAACACATTTACCAATGTTTCATCAAATAGAGGGTATATATATTAATGAGAATGTTAACTTTGGAAATTTAAAAAGCATAATATATGAGATTATTGCATTTATATTTGGCTCTGACGTTGATATTAGGTTTAGACCTTCATATTTTCCTTTTACAGAGCCATCTGCAGAAGTTGATATTAGATCAAAAGAAGGTAAATGGTTAGAAGTTTTAGGTTGCGGCATAGTAAATCCTATAGTTTTAAAAAACTGTAAAATTGATAGTAATAAATTTTCAGGTTTTGCTTTCGGATTAGGAATTGAAAGAATAGCTATGTTGAAATTCGGTGTAAATGATATCAGGGAGTTTTATAAATCTAACTTAGATTTTTTAAATCAATTCAAATGAAAATATGTGAGAGGCACCTCAGGAAATTTATTCTTGATGATTTAGATAAAGAAACTCTTTCAAAAAAGTTAGTTCAGCTTGGACACGAAAATGAAATAATCAATGACATAATTGATATTGAACTTACTCCTAATAGAGGAGATTGTCTTTCATTGCTGGGTATCGCTAGAGACTTAAATGTTTTTTATAAAACAAACCTTAATTTACCTATTTATCAAAATGAAATAGAACATTTTAATCTTCAATTCAAAAATGAAGCTGAAACCGAATGTCCAAGCATTAATTTTTTAAATATTTCTGTAAAAAATTTGCCAGAAAAATATATATCTGAAGTTGAATCATATTTTATCGATCTAAATCTAAAAAAGAATAATTTTTTTACAGATATTTCTAATTACGTAGCATATGAAATGGGGCAGCCTACCCATTGCTATGATTCAGAAAAGATTGATGGGTCCATAACCCTATCTAAAGAAAATACAAATGAAAATTTTTTGACTCTGCTTGATCAAGATATTTCTTTAAAGGGATCAAGTCTAATATTTAGAGATAATAAAAATATTATTAATCTTGCTGGTATTATTGGCGGAAAAAAAACTTCATGCGGTTCTCAAACTAAGAATGTAATTGTTGAAAGTGCATATTTCAATCCTGAGTCAATTATAGGCAAGTCTATAAAATATAATATTAATTCTGAAGCTGCGCATAAGTTTGAAAGAGGGGTAGATCCCTTGATGCAAGAAAAGGCGCTAAGAAGGTTTATCTATTTAGTAGAACAACATGTTGAGATTGAAAATTTAAAGTTATATAAATATTCCAACGCTGATTTTAAAAATAACGAATTAGATTCAAATATTTCTAATATTAATAAAATTCTTGGAACAGATATTAAACAAGAAGATTATTTAGAAATTCTTGTAAAGCTTGGTTTTAAGATTGATGGAAAAATAATTGTTCCATCTTACAGGTTTGATATTAGACATCAAAATGATCTTGCAGAAGAAATTGCAAGAACTATAGGATATGACAAGATCAAACCAATAGATTTTAAGCCAATTATTAATACTAGCACTAGAGATCTAAGTGAAGATAAACTTAAACAATTCTTAAAAGATAATGGATTTTATGAAGTAATTAATACGCCATTTGCAAAAAAGTCAAATAAAAACTCAATAACGATTGATAATCCACTTGATATCAACAAAAATTCTTTTAGATCTGACTTATCAAGTTCGTTAATTTCTAATTTAGACTTTAATGAAAAACGTCAAAAAGATTCTATTAAATTATTCGAGATATCAGATATCTACTCTTTAAAAGATGAATTAATGTATGAAAAAAAGTTTTCAATATTAGTGTCAGGAAGACAAGGACATAATTATTTAGAGTTTACAAAAAAACTTGATGAAGATTATTTAGTTAGTTTATTTAGAAAATTAGATTTTGATATTAAGCCATTTATATCATCTTTTGATAGGCAAAAGATTGATTCAAAGATAAAAAATCCAATATTTTTGTTTGAGATAAGATTAGATGAATTTATTAATCAATTAAATTTAAATAATGTTGAACTTAAGAACAAAATTAAATTTAAACCATACAAAGAAATTTCAGAATATCCGTCTACGTACAGAGATATTTCTTTTGCTTTCTCAGATACTGCTTTAATAAAAAAACTAGAGAACATTATTGACAAATATGACAATATTTCTTTAAAAGAATCATTTGTTTTTGATTATTATAATGATATTAAATCTAATAGAATAAAACTTGGATTTAGATTTATTTTCCAAAATCAAGAAGATACATTGACTGATGAAGCGGTTGATATAATTATGGATGAGATAATAGAGATTGCGTTGACTCAAGGGGATATTGAGATACCAGGTTTAAATAAATAATGACAAATTCAGTATTTAAAAATTCAAAAATTTCTGGAGTTGTGACTTGTGTACCAAACAAAAAAGTATATTTTGAGGATGATGCTCTATCAGCTGGCTTTGAAGCAAAACAAATATCAAGAATAAAGAAAAGCATTGGACTAAATCAACGCCATGTTACAGATGCAAATCAAACTTCATTAGATTTATGTCTATATGCAGCAGAGGACTTAATAAAAGGTCTTAAATTAGAAAAGAGTGAAATAGATGCATTAATTTTTGTAACTCAAACCCCAGACCATTATCAGCCATGTAATGCAGCAATTACTCACGGAAAATTAGGTTTATCAAAGAAGTGCTCATCGTTTGATATTAATTTAGGTTGTTCAGGATATGTTTATGGTTTATGGATAGCAAGCATGATGATTGAAACAAAGTCATGTAACAAAGTTCTTCTTCTTGCTGGTGATACATTAAGTAAATGTGTTAACAGGAAAGACAGAAGTGCTGGCTTTCTTTTTGGTGATGGCGGCTCAGCTACAATTATCGAATCATCAGCAAGTAAAAATGAAATGTTTTTTTCTTTAAACACAGATGGAAGTGGGTCTGATTTTATTAAAATGCCTGCCGGAGGTTTTAGAATGCCAAAATCTGATGAAACTTCTAAAGAATTCACCACCGAGGACGGCAATACTTTTTCGAATGAAAATCTTATTATGAATGGAGCAGAAGTATTTAATTTTTCTATTTCTGAGGAGCCAAATGCTATAAAAGAGATTATTAGATTTTCAAAAAAGAATATAGAGGATATCGACTACTTTGTTTTTCATCAAGCAAATAAATATATATTAAGCAATATAGCCAGAAGACTAAAAGTTAGTACTGAAAAAGTACCAATGGGAACAGTTGAAAAGTTCGGCAATCAAAGTTCTGCATCAATACCTTGCACTATTAATGACGGTATAGGGCATGACTTGGTTTCAAATAATAAAAGTGTTATTCTTTCCGGATTCGGGGTAGGACTTTCATGGGCATCATGCATTACAACTTTAAATTTGGAATATTGTCCTGAAGTATTGGTTTTTAAGGAATAATATGGATAAAGCAGAATTTATAGAAAAGTTAAAAGATGTTTTGCAAAGAGATGAAGAAATTGATGAGGAAATGCAATTAGATGATATTGTTGAATATGATTCAATGTCTCAGCTAAATATAGTTGTTTTAATTGACACTGAATTTGGAATTCTTATTACCCCTGAAGATTTAGATGAATGCGTAAAAGTAAGAGATATAATATTGTTATTGGGAGATAATGTTATATAACTTGTGAGCGCTTTTGATTCCAAAGATATTATTTTAATTACTGGAGCTTCATCTGGTATTGGTAGGCAAGTGTGCCAAGATCTTAACAAAAGTGGAGCTTTTGTTATAGCTGTTGCGAAAGATACCCATAAGTTAGAAAGCCTTCATAGTGAAATTGAATTTCCAAATAATTTTGCCATTGAACAAAAAGACCTATCAACAGAGCCAGAAAAACTTGATATATGGATTAAAGATATATCAAAGAAATATGGAAAACTTTATGGTTTAGGCCTAATAGCAGGTATCCAAAATATTTCTCCAGTTTCAGGCATAAAAAGTTCAGTCTTGAATGAAATTTTAAAAGTAAATCTTGTATCAAATATTTATTTATCAAAGGGTTTTATAGACAAAAGAGTCAATAGAGGAAATGGAAGCTCAATAGTATTTATGTCTTCAATATCTTCTATAAAAGGTGAGGCTGGGCTATCTATGTACTCGACAACAAAAGGAGGATTGAATAGTTTTGCAAAAAGTTTAGCTAAAGAATCTGCACCCCATGGCATAAGAGTTAATACAATTTTAGCAGGACTTGTTAAAACAGATTTAATTGAAAAATGGTCAAGCATTTATACAGCTGAATATTTAGATAAAGCAGAGAATGATTATCCATTAGGAATTTCTTCTCCAGAGGACATATCTTCAAAAATTTTGTTTCTTTTATCAAATAAGAGCTCCAAAATGACTGGATCTGAAATCCTTGTGGATGGCGGGATTACACTTTAAAAAAATGAAAGACGTTCACATTATTGGAACTGGAGGTTTATCAAAAGAACTAATCGGTTACTTGTCAGATGATAATAAACATAATTTGCTTGGATGCTGGGGAGAAAAAGACTTCAATAATCCTAACTTAAGCAAATTTTACAAAGGAAATTTTGAGACTTTTAAAAAGTCATTTAAAAAAAATGACATTGTTTTTATTGCTATTGCAGAACCTTTAGTTAGAAAGAGAATATATGATGAATTAAAAGCTTATGAACTAGTTTTTGATTCATACATACATCCTAGTTGCATTATTTCGCCATTTGCAAAAATAGGAATGGGTTGTATTTTAGCGCCAGGAACAATGCTTACTGGTGACCCCAAACTAGAAAATTTTGTATTTACCAATACAGAAGTTGTAATCGGGCATGACGCTAAAGTTGGAAAATATTGTACATTTTTTCCAAAGGTTGAAATATGCGGTGATTGTATGATTGGTGACATGTGTGTATTCGGCATCAATTCAATTGTTTTGCCGAAGATGAATGTTTGTAATAACTCTAAATTAGATGCTGGATCGATTCTCAGAGAATCTATAAAAGAACCTTCTTTGTATTCTGGAAATCCTGCAAAAATGATTAAAAAATATAAAAGATAATTTTGTGCTGTGTTTGAAAATAATCTAAATATTAATGGACCAGTTATTGTTCATTCTGATATTTTTCAGACTAGGCATTTACTCAAACAAAAAGTAAACATTAAAACTAATCCCAACCTTATATTAAAAGAACACTTTGAAAAACTTGAAAATGCTTTTGGAAAAGATAATCTATGCTTTCCTTCATTTAATTATGATTTTACAAAAAATGGAATCTACTCAGTAAAGCAATCAGAGAGTCAGGTTGGAGTGCTCTCAAATTATATTTTAAATAAAAATATTCTTTCTAGAACACATGTACCTGTTTTTTCTTTTTTATATGGTAAAAATTTTTGTGGTGATTATAAGAATTCACCATTTCAAGAAAATTCTATATTTAGTGAAATTTATGATGATAATGGAATCATTTTATTTTATGGTGCAGGAATAGACTCTTGTACTTATCTTCACTTTGTAGAATCACAATGTGGACCACCGCAGTATAGATATGATAAGAAATTTCAAGGAACTATAGAAATTAATGAAGATCAAATAAAAAAAACTAGTGTTAATTTTCACGTAAGACCATATGGCTTAGGTTTGGATTATGATTGGATTTTTTTATATGAAATATTAGAAAAAGCTAATGCTATAAAATTCCTTGATACCAATGTTTTTTATGTTAGAGCTAGAGATTTATCTGAATTATGGGCAGATGAAATCTTAAGAGACAGTACATCAATATTATCAAATAGTTGTAAAATGATGATAAAAGAAAAATTGACAGAACTGAATAGAAGATTTGAATTAGCAGATTTTGAAAAATGATTGGTAAAAAAATATATAACTTTGCTGAAACTCTATGGCCAATTAATAGGAGCCTTACCGGTGATGGAGTTCGAGAGACGCTCTTAGAAATAAAAAAACATATTCCAAATCTTAAAGTTCATGAAGTAAACACTGGAACCAAAGCTTTTGATTGGACAGTTCCTAAAGAATGGAGAATAAATGATGCATGGATAAAAACACCTGATGGAAGAATGATATGTAATTTTAAAGAAAACAATTTACATCTTGTTGGTTACAGTATGCCGTTTCATGGAAAATTAACGCTTGAAGATCTTCAAAAGAAATTATTTTCGTTGCCTGCTCAGCCTGATGCAATCCCATATATAACTTCTTATTACAAAGAAGATTGGGGTTTCTGTATAAAAGATAGCGAAAGAAAGAGATTAAAAGATGGAGATTATGAGGTATTTATAGACTCTGAATTATTTAATGGTTCTTTAACCTATGGCGAACTTTTAATAAAAGGAAAAGAAAAGAAGGAGATTTTTCTATCAACATATCTTTGTCATCCATCAATGGCAAATAATGAGTTATCAGGACCTTGTGTTACAACATTCCTATCAAAGCACATATCGTCACTAGAAAATAGAAGATATTCATATAGGATAGTTTTCATTCCAGAAACAATTGGTTCAATTGTCTATTTAAGTAAAAATCTTAAGAAGATGAAAGAATCGACTCATGCTGGCTATAATATTACATGTGTTGGCGATAATAGATCATTTTCTTATTTACCATCAAGAAACGGGAAGACAATAAGTGATAAGGTCGCACTTCATGTATTAAAACATATTGATAAAGATTTTAAGAAATATGAATGGAATGACAGGGGAAGTGATGAACGGCAATACTGTTCACCAAATATTGATTTGCCTGTTTCATCAATAATGAGAACAAAATATGGTGAATATCCTGAATATCATACATCATTAGACAATCTTAATGATGTTGTATCGGCAGAAGGTCTTAATGGAGGTTTTGAAATATTAAAACTAGCAATAGAAACCATCGAAAATAATATATATCCAAAAATCACCGTTATGTGCGAACCTCAATTAGGAAAATATGATTTATATCCGTCAATCGGGGGTCCAAAAGCGACAAAAGAATTAAGAATAATGAGTAATTTAATTTCATATTCAGACGGTAAACATGATTTGATTGATATTGCAGATATATGTGATATTCCTGTTTGGGAACTTTATCCAATAGTAAAAAACCTTGAATCTAAAGGACTTTTAGTAACATAAGACGTATTTAAAGTCTATAATAGTATCTAAAATTAGGAAATCTTATGGATAAAATTGAAACACTTGTTATTAATTTGTTGCAGGAACTTGGTTCTGAAAATGGCAATGAAAATCTGATAAATGCAAATGTTAAAACTAAGCTTTTTGGAGAGAATGGAAATTTTGATAGCATGGGGCTAGTAATTTTTATTTCTGACTTAGAAGAATTGCTTGATGAAGAGCTTAATAAAAATTTAACACTTGCAGATGATAGAGCAATGAGTCAAAAAACTTCTCCTTTTAGAAATGTTGAATCCTTAACTAAACATATCAAACAACTAATTAATGAATAAAAAATGTATGTAGTTATTATTACAGGAACAAGAAAGGGTATTGGCAATGAGCTTGCTAATTATTATCTTGAAAAAGGTTTTATTGTTGCTGGATGTAGTAGAAAAAAATCTTCAATAGAGCATGAGAACTATAGACATTTTATGCTGGATGTCTCTGATGAAGTTCTTGTAAAAGACATGGTTAACTCAGTAAAAAAAGATTTCGGGAAGATAGATGCTCTAATTAACAATGCAGGAATAGCTTCCATGAATCATTCACTAACCACTCCATATGACACACTGAAAAATATTTTTGAAACAAATATGTTTGGTACTTTTCTTTTTTTTAGGGAGGTAGCAAAAGTTATGGTTCGAAAGAAATATGGAAGGATTATTAATTTTTCCACTGTTGCAGCAGGCATTCGTTTAGAGGGTGAAGCATCGTATGCTGCAAGTAAGGCTGCAGTTGCAAATTTTACTCAAACCGCAGCGAAAGAACTTGGTGAATTTGGAGTTACAGTTAATGCTATTGCTCCAACTCCAGTAAAAACAGACTTAATAAGAAATGTTCCACAAGACAAACTCGATAAACTTTTTGAATATCAAGCAATCAAGAGATTTGGTACTTTTGAGGATATTAAGAATTTGAGTGATTTTTTTCTAAAGAATGAAAGTAATTTTATTACTGGCCAAGTAGTTTATTTAGGCGGAGTGCATGACTAATAATCATTGGTTTGTTGAAAATTTATATAAATTTGAACAACAACTTGCACTAGTATTTGATAATAAAGAATACACTTACTGTGAAATCTTAAATCAAATAGACGAATATGATGAAGAAATACAAGAAACTATTAAAAATGGTTCTGTTGTTGCAATAATTTCTGACTACAGCTTCTATTCAATCTCAATTTTTTTATCTCTTTTAAAAAAAAACTGTATTATTGTTCCAATTACATCTAATGTAGAGGAAGAACAAAATCTTCGAATAGATGAATCAAATACAGAAGTTGTAATCAAGTTTAAAAATGATGGAAAGTTATCTTTGCATCTCAAAGAGCCTAAAAAAACAGAGGATAATCATTTAATAGATGAGTTAAGAAATAAAAATAATGCAGGATTAATTCTTTTTAGCAGTGGCAGTACTGGAAAACCTAAGGCTATGCTCCAAAATTTAGATAATTTATGCAATGTCCATAATAAAAAAAGACCCAAATCAATTGTTATGATGATATTTCTTATGTTTGATCATATTGGAGGTATTAACACTCTTCTAGGTTTATTAATGATTGGGGGCGTAATGGTAATACCCTCTAACAGAGACCCCCTTCATGTGTCAGGACTTATTGAAAAATATAAAGTTAAAGTTTTGCCTGCTTCTCCTACCTTTTTAAATTTATTATTAATGAGTGACTCACACAAGAAATACGATCTTAGTTCGTTGCGGATGATAACTTATGGTACAGAGTCAATGCCTGAAAGCCTGCTTATTAAATTAAGGGATAATTTCAAAAGAGCAAAATTTTTACAAACCTTTGGAACAAGTGAAACAGGCATTGCTCAAATGAGATCAAAGTCATCTGAAAGCACCCTTATGAAATTTGATGACCCTAATCTTGAACATAAAATAATTAATGGAAAATTATTTTTAAGAAGTAGTACTCAAATATCAGGTTATTTAAATGCCTCAATGGATAGTTTCGATAGTGAAGGTTGGTTCGATACTGGTGACTTAGCTGAGGAAGCCGAGGACGGGTATATAAAAATCATAGGTAGATCAAAAGAAATTATCAACGTTGGCGGAGAAAAAGTATTACCAAATGAAGTTGAAACAGTTTTATTAGAAATGGAATACGTAGATGACTGTATTGTTTACGGAAAACCTAATCCAATTATGGGACAAAGCGTTAATGCAGATGTTGTAATGAATATTGAACTGTCAAATCGAGAAGCCAGAAAACTAGTGAAAAATTTCTGCATTGAAAAGCTTGAGCCATACAAAATACCATCATCAGTAAAAGTTGTTAAGAAAACTAATTTTAGCGAGAGATACAAAAAAATGAGAATCAATAAAGAAAGTTGAGACCCTTATTTGCTTATAAAGTTAGCAATATGACTTTTTCAGTTTTAAAGACCTAAGATATAAATATTTTTTATATCATATATAATTGCAATAATTAAAAAATATTATAAGAAATGAAAATAATAAAAATATTTATACTTGTTCTAATTTTTTCATCTACGCATTTATTAGCACAAGAATTGGATGAAAAATATCTTGAAAGTCTTCCTGAGGAAATGAGAAAAGATATTTTAGATCAAGCGAATGACAGAGATGAGCTTGAGAAACCCAAATATAGAAATGACACAAGTCAGCTTGATAAGCAAAAAGTCAAAGATGAGGATGAAGATGAAAATAATAGAGATAAAATTTTTGGCGAAGACTTTTTCTCAACATATCAGTCAACGTTCATGCCTGTTAACGAGCCAAATTTTGATTCAGAATATATACTTGATTACGGTGATGTCCTAAAAATACAACTTATAGGCACAAAAAATTCTATTGAAAGCTATGAAATTCTTAGAAATGGCACTATAAATATCCCTGATATTGGCAATATAAGTCTTTCAGGCTTATCTCTTGGTCAAGCAAGCGCATTAATACAAGCAAAAGTAGAGAGTTTGTATATTGGTATAGACACATACACCTCAATGGAGAATATGAGAGATATCAATGTGTTAGTGTCTGGTAATGCATTTAATCCAGGAATATATACTATGAGTGGGAATTCTAGTCCACTCCAAGCTCTTGTAATAGCTGGAGGTATTAATGATTTTGGTAGTTTTAGGGATATCAAAGTAAAGCGAAACAATAAAGTTATTCAAACAATTGATGTCTATGAATACTTAATTTTTGGAAATGCTCAAAAACATTTAAGACTGCAATCTGGAGATTTAATTTTTGTTGAGAAAAGACATAATCTTATTACGGTAGATGGGGCAGTTAAGAGACCAATGATATATGAATTAAAAAAAAATGAGACGCTTGATAAAGCAATTATGTTTGCCAATGGTCTAGATGTTGATGCAGATCTTGAGAATATAACTCTTGATAGAATTATTGGCGGTAAGGTAACGAGGGCTTTAGTCAGTTCAATAGATGAATTAAATAATGTTTCATCAATCCATAAAGATGTTTTAAATATTAGAAGATTCAAATTTAGGAACGTTAGCATTATTGGCTCGGTCAACAACCCAGGCTCTTATTTAATGAATGAAGGTGAAACAGTATACGATTTAATTATTAAAGCTGGTGGCTATTCAAAAAATGCTTATCCATTTGGTGGCGTATTCATCAATCAAAATGCTAAAGAGGTAAATCAATTAGCCAATGATAAGCTTTATAGAGACCTGTTAACACTTATAATGAATCAATCTTCAGCGAGTCCTGAAACAGATTTAACTCCCTTAATTTCATTAGCTTCAGATTTGAAAGATACTAACGTATCTGGAAGGATACAAGTTGAATTAGATTTGCAAAAATTAAAATCTACTCCTGCATTGAATACTATTCTTCAGGACGGAGACGAAATTATTATTCCAGAATTGATTAATCATATTTATATCTTTGGTGAAATATCTAATCAAGGAACTGTTTTATATGATAAAGATGAAGACATAAATTATTATATTAATAAACAAGGCGGCTTTCTTGAGTCTGCCGATCGAGATGCAATATATGTGCTTTTACCAAATGGAGAGTCAATAAGATTAGAAAACAGAAAAAATTTATTTATGAATTTTAATGATTCAGAAATTGAAATTTACCCTGGTTCTGTAATTTTTGTTCCTAGAAAAATAAATAGTGAATATCTAAGAAGACAATCAATTCAAGCATATGCAGCTATCTTAGGTAATATCGGAGTATCAGTGGCATCGCTGGCAGTTCTGAAAGATTAGACAATTTTAAATGGCATAATCTTAGTATGCATACTCAAAGGAATAAGTTAGCAAAGATTTTATTTTTAGGGACATTATTTATTCCAAATATCTTATCGGATAGTTTTCAATATAACTCTTACAATAATCATGGGGTTGTTGGGCTAATCAATATGCCTACTGCCAGATTTTTTAATGAATCTGTGCATGGGGTCACATTGTATGATGGAACTCCTGATCAAAAAATTACTTTGACGTCTAGTCCTTACGATTGGTTTGAAGCATCATTTTTTTATACAAACGTTCAAGATAAACCATACCCTTATTATGAATATCAAGATTATAAAGATAAAGGATTTAATCTTAAGCTAAGAATTAAAGAAGAAGGCGCTTTTCCTGCTATAGCAATCGGCATTAATGATATAGCTGGTACAGGACTGTACAGCTCTGAATATGTTGTTGCAAGTTATGGCTTAAATAATATTGATTTTCATCTGGGTATAGCATGGGGAACTCTAAATGGAGCAGATAGTAAAATTAAAAACCCCTTTATTGATATAGATAGTTCTTTTAAAAACAGACCAATAACATATGAAGGTGCCGGCGGACAATTTCAAGGCTCAAGATATTTTTCCTCAGAAGATGTCTCGCCATTCTTTGGCCTATCTTATAGTCTAAATGAAAAAACTCTTTTTAAATTAGAGAAGGATACAACTCTAACAACAGGGTTTATAGATTATGAATCGCCAAATAGCGATTACTCTATTGGATTAGATTATTCATTTAATGAAAATTTTGTTATTGGTTTTTCATATGAAAGAGGAAATTTTTCTTCTATTAAGTTTTTATACAAAAGCAATCCAAGAAAAAATTATAGAAAATATGAATATAAATCCCCAAAAACTAATAAAGACGAAGATAAATATTCAAAATTAGTAGCTAATTTAGAAGAAAATGGAATTGGTGTGAATAAAGTTATTGAAACCACTAATTCTATCGGATTAGAATTAACTCAATTTAAACATTCTAATCTTCAGCTGGTTGAAGAGATAATCTACAGATCAACCAGAGATGCTGGAATTCAAAAAGATATTAAAAAAAATCTAAAAGTTGTTAATCTTAATGCTGTTAGAGAGTATGACAATGATTTTGAAAAAAATGCAAACTTAATTTATAAAAGAGAGCCAAAAAAAGCATTTAATACTACTAATAGAATAAGGTTTAAGCCTTTTATTGCTTCAAGAGAAGAATTTTTTAAAGGAGCGATACTTGTAGAAAATGACAGCGAATATGTGATTAGAGACAATTTAATATTTCATTCGAATTTGAAATATTCTTTAGCTGATAATTTTGATGATTTAAGATTCCCACCAGTTGATACATATCCTGCTCAGGTAAGATCTGATGTAAAACAATATCTTAAGAATATGGATAAAGGAGTTATCCTTGGAAGGGCGCAACTAGATTATTATCTAACACCTTATAAAAATCATCATCTTATGTTCTCAGGCGGAATATTAGAAGATATGTTTTCTGGATATGGTTTTGAATACTTATATTATGAGAATGATAAAAACTATTCTATTGGATTTGAAATATTTGATGTACAAAAGAGAGATTATGAGTGGGGATTCGGAACATTAGATTATGACAACATAACAGGCCATATAAATCTTTACTACAGAAACTATGGACTGGTTCCATTCGATATGAAGTTATCTTATGGTGAATATTTAGCCGGAGATGTCGGAACAACAATAGAATTATCAAGAACTTATAGTAATGGAATGAATTTTGGAGTATTTGCTTCAAATACAGACGTTTCAGCTGCTCAATTTGGTGAAGGAAGTTTTGATAAAGGTATTTTCTTTAATATTCCGATATATGGCAATCTTATAAATTATACTTGGAGACCTCTTACTAAAGATCCAGGCGCAAAGCTAATCAGAAGAAATACTCTACACGGATTATTGGTAAGATTTAAACCAATTAACTAATAAGATAACTCTTAATAAGAGATAACTCATAAAAAAATTGATTTTTTCTCAAAGGTTAGTGTTATAATTCATCTCCCTTAAACGGTAAGAAAACTGTATTAAGTGGATAAAATGTGTATTTATTACACAAATTTACGTTTGAAAATTAATATTTTATAAATAATGTGTTAATGTAGAAGGTAACAAATAGTAATAAATAATAAGTAGAGGAATTATTAATTATGAAAATTAAAGGATTAAATATTTTTTGGGCTGTATTTTTATCTGTTTCGATGGCATCTGTTATGGCGGATGATGTATATGAAACACCGATGGAAATGGAGCAAAGACTTAACAGTATGTCTGCTCTTGAGCTTGTGGATCGAGCAAAAGATTTAAATGCAGAATTATCTATGCTCCAAGAAGAACAAGATTCTTCTCAAAGTCCTGAAAGACTAAAAGATATTTCAAATAGGATGTCATCCATAGGTTCAGAACTAGAAATGATACAAAAAGTTCTTATTGCATTAGGTGCGGGAGCCCTAATTGCAAGTATTTCAGACGATGATGACGATGATATGACAACTGTAGCACCACCTGTTGATACATTAGCACCAGTAATAGCAATATTAGGAGACAACCCTGCA
>Ga0163111_10000096_pt1 | contig 48369 bp, 37 predicted proteins | sample CRUFie1St18metaG_FD_109645 | JGI IMG/M metagenome (GOLD analysis project Ga0163111, IMG submission 109645) | Marine microbial communities from the Costa Rica Dome - CRUD Field 142mm St18 metaG | ecosystem: Environmental > Aquatic > Marine > Oceanic > Photic zone | place: Costa Rica: the Eastern...
AATTGGCTTAGCCCGCTCATCCTTCAAGTGTCCTGTAATAGGGTAATAATTTTGTGCAAATCCCAAGCTTGTCGAAAGTACAAGCGCAGTTAAGAAGGAAAGTAAATATCTCATATCAATTAGGTAATTTATTCATCGTTCGAGCAAGGCACAGCCTTCTTCACAACCTTAAACTCTGCCTTGGTGGCGGCTACCTTATCGAATTTCACAAATTGATAAGGTTGAGTAATTGCCATCGAAGCAATACAGTTTGGGCCAGGAGAAGCATGTAGTACATGTACCTCTAGCACATTCCCTTGATTGATGATTTTTTGAACTTCTACCTTAAAACCACCACTTCTTTGATTGCCCATATGGCATGCAATTACAGAATGTTTGCTAAAATCTACATTTGGCAATGCTGGCATAGGCTTATAATTGCTCTTTGTCTGCATCCACCAAGCTTCCCATTCTTCGGCAGATTGAATATAAGCCGTCTTGGCGTCTTCAACCCCCGCATAGCTACCGCTCTCTACAACGGAAAATACAATTTGTGTACCAACTCCCCTGTCTTTACTCGCTTCAGCCGTTTTCTGCACCTTGCATGCAGTCATACTGGTAATCACGAAAAAAACCAATGCGAAGGGAAGCACAATTGTTTTCCATCGATTTTTAGCCAATCCCCTTTTAAACTGTTCCATCTTTCGCTCTAATTGATCTAGAAAGGGTTTCCATCGGCTATTTTCATCTACTCCATTTTTGCGCAAATATCCAATAAGCGCAATACATATTAACATTGTTAACATTGGCGTTCGTATTTTTATTGTGTATGGCTAATGGTAAAGGTATATAGATTTCTTTTAAGACTTGTTTATACAGGAGAGGTCACCTCTTTATTACCCTTTTCGGATTTGCCGTAATATAGTTCTAAAAGCGACAAATCGATTCTTGTATCGCTCTGTATGTTCTTTCTGCAAAGCAGGAGCAGCCTCTCGGCGATAACGGGCATATTTGCTCAATGATTCACAGGTATACTGAATGTTATAGGTCTCCATGCCCTTTTGGGGCTTGGGGTCTAGGAGTTTCTGAATAGAATATCCTTTAAAGAAGCCTGTTTTCATCACATCTGGAATATGGACATCATGCATCCAATTAAGCCACTCATATTCGATTTCTGTCTGAATAGAAACAGTAATGCTATAAATAATCATACAATCAAAGTATTAGAATCATTCAGCTTGTGAAGATAGAGAAATTTAGCTAATGCCCAACTCCGTTTTTAGCTGTTCAAAGGTTTCATCAGAAATAGCTCCTTGGTTATGTAGCACCTCCAATCCGCGTAATCGAAGCTCCATCGTTCCTTTTCCCCATTCCTCCAATAGCGTGGATCCCTTTGCCAATTGCTCTTTAAAGAAATCGATATAATGCTCTACTTTAAAGTCTTTAAAGGTTCCTCCTTTTTCAAAATGGTAAATAAATACATGCCCTACAGCATAGGTCGTTGCAGCAGCCAGTGACGCAATAGCAATACGCTTGAGTAATCCCCCCACTACAGGCACAATCTTAAAGACCTCTGTTCCTGTACTAATGAGGGCATTTTGTACAAAGGCTGAAATCCATAGTTTCCCCTGCCCCTCTTCATAATCGACCTCATATGTACTCGCAACCTGCTTAAGCATGTCGAGTTGAATCGCTGTAATAGCAGCAACATCGGATAGGGGCAACGGAATCAAGCCCGCTCCAGCTACCCAATATAAGTGCATACTAACAATATGATTAGAAATGGCTCGCTTATCCATAATTCAATTAATCAATCCTTTGAGAGTTCTTTATTGTCTACTAAAAGCCTCTACAATTGGCTTACCAATCCAACAATCAGGACGTTCTGCTCCAAATATATGTGCTATTGTGGCAGCTGTGTCATATGTATTGACGGTATTTGTGATCGTAAAGCCCTTCCGAATTGTTGGGCCATGTATAACCCATGGTACATTTACTTCTTGTTCAGAATCTCCTCCATGCCGTCTTCCTTTTCCTCCATGGTCTGCCGTAACCAATAAAAAGCATTCGTCCCATAAACCCGCTTCCTTCAAAGCCTCTATAACCTCTCCCAACAATTGGTCTGCCTTCTCAATTGCCTGCACATACCCCTTAGAGTTAAACCCTTTTCCGTGTAGGGCGTGGTCTACATGGTCTACATGTATGAAAAGGAAATTCGGCTTCTCTGCGCCAATATACTCTTTAGCCATCCGAATGGTCTTGTCCTCATTCTTGCTATGTACATAAGTAGTGGTCATATTGGCATCAGCCAACCTCCCAAAGCCTTTCCAATCGTAAAAACAGGCAATATTAGCTTCGCTATCATGGTTGCGTAATACAGTAAAGATTGTAGGAAACCTACCCGAACGGTCTTTACACGCGAGCTCAATATCATACGATCCTGGCTTCCAAGCATTCGACTTCACTCCATGATGCTCTGGTTTTGCTCCAGAAATCATTGATGCCCAATTGGGGCTACTTGAAGTAGGCAAAACTGCTTTCGCCGAAAAAGTATGGGTTCCTTTCTCTACCAAATAATCCATATTAGGCGTATCTGCTTTCTCAATGCCAAGAGGGCTCATACCATCAACCCCAAATACAATAACATAAGGCTGAGCAAGTCCTATCAAACCACTTAGCATCCCCCCAATAAAAAGAAGTGTCCATTTTCTCATAAAACCTCTGTTTCTCTCTTACAAAATACCGATTTCTCTTTTTAGATCATAACGACCTTTATATTCGTCTTTACAAAGGTATACATCAACAAGAGAAAATGCAGAAAATGCACAAGAATCATCAATTTGACGAAAGAATGCAATCCATTTATGGGTATTATCAAATTGTTAATTCAGCTTTTATACTGAATATTGAGCCCCGCTATCTTTCCTTTTCCCAAAGAGGCATTTGCTTTTTAGTGCATTTATCAATTATTTTAGTTTAACGATAAAATCTAAATACCTTATTTATCGTTCGAGATATAGGGAATTTCAACGTTTGACCTTGCTAAAGCCTATTTCCATTTTACCCACTTAACCCACTCTCATTCTCAAATACAACACGATTATTTAATTTTTATATAAGCCTAATTTTTTCCTTAGTTTCTAATCAGTATGCTATGAGAAACCTCTATGCTTTCTTAACTCTTTGTCTCTGTCTACTGTACTCTTCTTTCTCATTTGGCCAAGTAAATATCACTCCTGGAGGAGGAGCGGCTACGCTGGCTAATGCAGTAGCATCCAACGGTTCAACTCTCTCAAACGTTCAACTTAATTGTTATGCCGATACAAATGCCTTGCTTCCAACGGTATTTCATCAATATGGATATGGCCAATTTGCTAGTGGCGCAACAAACTTAGGACTACCAGGAGGAGTTGTATTAACAACAGGATATGTGGAAGATGCCGCTTCTTTGAACCTTACAGGAGGCCAATCAAGGCTTTCGAGTGGATTGTGTGACCAAGACCTCAATAATGAGTTTGTCTTGACAGATTCTTGCTGCTTCCGTTGTACAACCTCTATTGATGTTTGCATCTTGGAATTCGATATTGAAGTACCAAATGACAGATTGTTTGCGGACTATGTATTTGCATCAGAAGAATATATGGAGTTTGTCTGTAGTGAATACAATGACGTCTTCGCCATATTTTTATCAGGCCCTGGCATAACAGGTATGCAAAATATTGCCCGCCTACCCGATGGTGTTACCCGCGTGGAAATCAATTCAATTAATGATGGGGCACTCATTTCAAACTTCCCCGCTGCCAATTGTGTATCCTTAACAAATACAGGCTTTTTCGTAGACAATACCCCAGGAGCAGGCGGAGGCGCAGGCCTAACCATTGAATATGATGGTTTTACTACTCCTCTCCGAGCCGAAGCAACGGTAAACCCCTGCGATACATACCATATGAAGTTTGCAATAGGCGATGTGTCTGATAGGGTTTTTGACTCGGCTGTTTTCATTGAAGAACAAAGTATTGGTACTTATGAATTAGATGTAGTTCATGATGGCTTTACTGTATTTGAGGGGTGTAATACAAGTTCTGTTACTTTCACCAGAGACCCCGTCCTGTCTGTCCCGAGTACGTTAAATTACACCATTGCAGGAACTGCAACGAATGGAACTGACTTCCCGCTCCTATCAGGAACGATTACTATTCCTGCCGACTCGGCCTCGGCTTCCATTACCATTGATGCGGTTAATGATAGTACTACAGAAGGGGCTGAAACCCTCATTATCTCCCTCGAAGATTGTAGTAACCAAGTCTATGATCAAGTAATTGTACCTATTGAAGATTGTGTCACCCTAGAGAATGAAACCCTTGGACTATCTGCCCGACAAATAGACAAATCGGTTTCTTTGGGCTGGGCTCACCTCGATCTTGCAGGTATCACTTATCTGGTAGAAAAAAGCACCAATGGTTCCCCCTTTATGACCTTAGAGTCCATCCATCCAGAGGAAGGTATAAGCGCTCTAACATTTCTAGACGAGTCGGTCATGTCGGGTCAAATGTATGCCTATCGTATTCATGGTATATTACCCACAGGAGAAGCCATCCGCTCCAACACAGTAGAGCTTTCTGTCTTCTACTCTGAGCCTCTTACGATCAGTTCATTTTATCCACAACCTTCCAAAGGAGCTATCTCCCTTGATGTAAACAGCCCCGAAACAGATTATATGTCCATTACATTGTTCAATAATCTTGGCAAAAAGGTATTCAGTAATGTGACTGATCTTCCAGAAGGGTTCACTCAAATTCAACTAGACATCAAGCACTTACCGACAGGTTCGTATTACGCCCAAATTCGAACAGCAGATCAATACTTTGAGCAAAAACTTATGTTAATAAAATAAGCTAGATAAGACTGACCATGCATGTCTTATTCTAAGGGTTTCTCTCTATTGGGAGAAACCCGCTCTTTAACACTGTTTACCTTTTTATGAGAATTGTACTTCTAGATAAAGAAAATATATGTAAATCTTGATTCCCATTCTTTACTCCCATCACAATTCCTAAAAATCATTGTATGTCATAAAAGTATCTACAGTAAAGTAATTAGCCTAAATAATACGATAAAACAATCTGCAAATACATAATGTAATACCCACAATCAACTCCATTTATTTCTCTATCGATTGCCTTTTCACATAAAAAGGCAAGTTGCTCCATTGATGCTCAATCTCTACTAACGCTATTTTTGAAGGGACTCTTTTTTACAAAAAAAGAGTATATACATGGATCTATTCAACTCCACTCCTACCCCTCACACATATGAGATCTTAGAGCATATGACCCCTTATTAGGTCTATCAGACCTATGTTTCCAAATAAAAATATTTAGTCATAAGGCCAGTTTAGTCTTTTCTCTCATTTTACATAAAACCTGTCATGATGGAAGTTAATTGACCTTCGATTAGCTGCTTACTGCTGACTTTTTATTAAATTAGCTAGCGGAGACTGAATAACTATAAACATTTGCTAATAAGCTATTTATCATAAAGTATGAAAATTAAAAACTGTAACCCATTTGCCCAATACAGTTGGGATCCAACACCCCTATTCCTTATCTTCTTACTGTCATTTTGTTCCTTAACGATCGCTCAAAACCCTTTACCCAATGCTGGGCTCCAGCCTGTAGATACAGCCTGGATTGCCTCAAATGACACCACCCTATGCACCCCACGAGACCATGTAGGTATCGGGACTTGCCTGCCTGATGGAAACCTCCATATTGCTAGTAATGATTCTACAATTCGGTTCCTGCTAGGCTATGCAAACTCCCCCTTCTATGTAGCTCGTGTTATCAAATGCTCTGACACAGATGAAGACTACGATGATGATGAATTCTTGAATGCAGATACGCATTCTCCTGCCCGTCGAACAAGAGACGACATGTCTACTTGGCGAGAAAGAAAACATGTAGGAAAAGACAATATCGGCTATTACGACCTCGGATTCGCAGAAGCTGATACAGGAGATGTAAATTGGATAAGCCGATTCCATATCGATTCATTAGGAAATATAGGAATTGGTACAGACCGTCCTATAGCGAAACTAGATATCGATGGAGATATCCGCGCAAAAAGCTTTTCTGGTTCAGCGAATGTCGGTAGAAACCTCTCTGTTGGAGTTGATGGTATCCTAACCTCTGAAGATCCTGTCCCTCGTACATTAGAGGAACTAACCGATGTCATGGTATCTACGGGCTCTCTTATAAATGGCGATATCCTTTCCTTCAATGGACAACAATGGTCTTCAGTCGCACGATCTGAAGTTAGTCCTTGGGAATCAGGCAACTTCAATTCAGGAACCGATTATATTCTAGCCCCTGTTTCTGCCGTAGGAATCGGACGAGATACCCTGAGTGAAGGCCATAGAATGTCTATTTTCGGGATGCCCAATGATACCAGCGCATTATATGTTAGTAGTGATGCCGTTTTCGGATTGGTAGAACTGATAAAAGCAGAATACCATCCTGGGGGGGCAGGCGGAAGCCAAGCTACAGGATTAACCCTCCTAATGGATCCTGATCCTCAGAACTTCCCTACTACCACAGGGGCTTATATAAGAGCAAATGATATAGGTATGCAAGTCGAAAATGCGACATACTCAGGAACTGCTAGCTTCGGAGTTTCCGCCAACTTTATTGGAAATGTTGTAATTGATGGAAATGTTGATGCAACAGGAACCATCAACGGAGCTTCTGACCGTAAGCTTAAGAAAGATATCACATCTTACACCCAAGCCTTAGAAGATTTAGCCCAATTGGAACCAAAAGCTTATCAGTTTGACCTAGAGCAATATCCCTATATGTATCTCCCTGAAGGGAACCAAGTAGGACTAATCGCCCAAGAGGTACAAGAGGTGTTTCCTGACGCAGTACGAACCTCCACTTTCATCCCTCCAAAAGATAAAGGAGACAGAATGGAATATCTCTCAATCAATTATACCTACTTTATTCCTGTACTCATTCAGGGAATGAAGGAACAACAAACAGTCATAGATGAGCAACAATCGAAACTCGATATCCAGCAAGAAATTATTCTCCAGCAACAGGCGCTCATCCAACAACAAAATGATCGAATGTCCCAAATAGAGCAAACCCTCAATCAGCTCATCGAAGCCTCTAACCATACGACATTAGAACCCATCAATCAACAAACCCCCGTTCCTGTTGTTTCGACTCTCTATCAAAATATCCCTAATCCATTCAATAATGAAACGCGGATTCCTTATTACTTAACTGATGAAACAGAAAATGCTAAGATTGAAGTTGTAGAATTGACTTCAGGGAAACAAGTAGCTAGCTACCAACTTGCAGGTACAGGTTTCCAAGAATTGTCTATTGATATGAGCCAATTTAGTGCTGGTTTATACCTTTATAAGCTAATAATTGATGGAATTGAAAGAGATAGCAAAAAAATGATCTCAATAAAATGATTCTTTGTACTTACCGATTGAATATTTTTTCAGTTATTAGTATATAGACGAGTATAATCCAAAGGAGATTATTAAAACCCCTGCTAATCTTGAAATTCACACAATTGATTAAATATATAACTATGTTGAAGCTATGGATACTGCTGATATGTGTATCCATAGCTTCTCTTACACATGCTCAAAATGGTTCTCAAGCAGAGGTTTTGGTAAATGAAGCCAAAGAGATTCGGTTACGAGGCCAATTGGACAGTGCAATCATCTACCTAAGGAAGGCATTAACTCTCTATGAATCGTCTCAATTAAATGAAGAAATTGTCGCCACTAATGTCCTATTAGGTGATATGCACCGTAGAAAGGCAGAGCTGCCCATCGCTTTAGGATATTACCAGAAAGCACTAAAACTTCATAAGAATAAGTCTGATGAGACTGCTGCAAAAATATATAACCAGATTGGTATCATCTACGATTTAACCGAGGATAATACCAAAGCCATCAAGTTTTATGAGGAATCCCTCCAAATTAAAAAGCAGGTATATGGTTCTAATCATAAAGATATCGCTAATGCTTACAACAATATTGGAGATTGCCTTGTAGACCTCAAACAATTTGACGCGGCGCGAGACAATCACCTCATGTCTCTTGCCATTCGAAAGAAATTGAAAGACCAAATAGGCCTATCCGTCTCTTATATAAATGTAGGAAATACCTATAGTAGTGAAGGCCAATACCAAAAAGCACTGGAGTATCATACCAAAGGGCTTGAGATTCTTAATTCAAGTGAAAAGGCACCTGCCACCCTCACAACTCAATTCATCCGCCAAATAGCCGCACAACACTATCAATTAGGGAATTATAATGAAGCCCTCGTTAATAGTCAAAAGGCTATGCAAGTGCTCATGCCTGAACTTTCTCTTACAAATCTCTATGCAAATCCTAATCTAGCAAACCTTAGGTATAAAAAGCATATATTCAGAACCCTATTCATCAAAGGGAAAATCTTATATGGTCAATATCAACAAGACATTAACAATGTCGAATCGCTAGAACAAGCGTACCAAACATTCGTTCTAACCGCAGAATTGTTAGATTCGATTCGAAACGACTTTAAGACCAAAGACTCCAAACTTCTCCTCCTCCAAAAGGCAAGAGCTGTTTATGAAGCTGCTATTGAGACAGCACTGAAATTACGGGAGATTAAAGATGATGCCGCTTACTTAAATGCCGCTTTTTATTTTGCGGAGAAAAGTAAGTCTACCCTCTTATACGCTTCTATGAAGGATGAGTTTGCTAAATCCTTCGCAGGTATTCCTAAAGAGGTGCTTCACAAAGAACATATACTTAAGGAGAAAATAGGGAAGGTAGAGAAGTTGGCAATTAAGTTTCGCAAGAAGGCTCAAACAAAAGCAGTAGATTCTTTAGAAACCATCATATTCGACCTCAAACAAGAATACTATGGCTTCATTGACCAATTAGAAAAACAATACCCTGCCTACTACAACCTCAAATATAAACTCAATACAACCAGTATTACCGAGGTTCAAAACCAACTTGTCGGTAATAATGAGGTACTTGCAGAGTATTTCGTGGGAGAAGAAAATATATACATATTCGTTATCCAACCAGAGAAAGCCGAAGTCCACTATTTTTTAAAACCTTATGACTTCGAAGCGAATGTATTATCCTTCTTACAATCCATTCGTGATCTCAACTTTATCCAAAATCAGCCTCAACGTGCATTTCAACAATATGCTTCTAATGCGTGGTATTTTTATGAAGCCCTCATAGCTCCTTTATACAATGAAACTGATAGTATCAATCGGCTGATTGTTGTACCAGATGGTATGCTTGGCTATATATCATTTGATGCCCTCATATCTGACCCAACAGATATTCCTATCCCAGAATATCGAACCCTCCCTTATCTGGTTTATGACATGGATATTAGTTATGGATATTCATGCACACTCTTATTAGAGAACCGCCAAAAGCAACAAAATAGAAGGGTGCATTACACTACTCCGTGTGCCGCTTTCGCCCCTTCTATTAAGCATACACTTGGGTATAAGCCTTCTAGTCCTAGAGCTGAAGCACAAATCCTTCCCGCACTTCCAGCATCCGAAAATGAACTTAAAGCCATATCTGAACTTCTTTCGGGTGAGTTCTTTTATGGTAAAGATGCAACAGAAACTCAGTTTCGAAATTGGGCGAGTCAAAGTCAGATTCTACACCTCGCCATGCATACCCTTATAAATGATGAGGCTCCCCTCCAATCTCATTTGGTTTTCACCAATACACCTGCTGATAACCACGACGGGTATTTATACGCATTCGAGTTGTATAATATGCAGTTATCTGCCCAACTCGCAGTCTTAAGTGCATGTGAGACAGGTAGTGGAAGGCTCCAACAAGGAGAAGGAATTATGAGTTTGTCTCGTGCGTTTATGTATGCTGGATGCGAAAGTATTGTAATGAGCCTTTGGAGAGCAGATGATATCGCAACAGCAAATATCATCACAAAGTTCTATGAAGAACTTACACAAGGCCAACCAAAAGACAAGGCGTTATCGAATGCAAAACGAACCTATCTAGAAGGGCATGATCCAGACTATTCACATCCATACTACTGGTCTGGCTTTGTCCATATCGGGAATCCCAATCCCCTCTCATTCTCTATTCCGACTTCAAGGTCATGGATACTATGGGGCATCCCCATTCTATTTATACTCTCTGCATTGGGGCTTTCATGGATAAAAAGACGTTAGAATGAGCCCAATACACACAGTTTTTCGTTTTTTTTCAAAAAACTTTTGTGGAATTCGAAAACTGTTGTACTTTTGTCGCGGAGAGATGGCAGAGCGGTCGAATGCGGTGGTCTTGAAAACCATTGTGCTGGAAAGCACCGGGGGTTCGAATCCCTCTCTCTCCGCCAACAAAGATTAAACAAATCCAATATAAAAACGGCTTACATATGAGTATGTAAGCCGTTTCTGTATTTACTCCCTCTATGAATGTAATTTATTTGTCTTTCCAACATTCAGAAAAGGACAACTAAAATCCCTCCAACCAAAAGGCCATAGCACCCATTAGATGCTATGGCCTTAATAAGTATGAAAAGCATACCCTAATAGATCACAAGCTCTTTGGTCATGACAAACTCTCCATTCTGAATTTGATAGAAGTAGGTTCCAGCAGGCAGCTCAGATACATCAATAATCTGATCTGCATTGCCTTCAATATCCCATAATTCCTGTATCACTACAGCCCCTACTCCATTCATCAAGCGGAAAGAAGTCGGTTCCAAAGTTGCTCCTATCACTTTCACATGAAGTCGGTCGGTGGCAGGGTTTGGATACACCTCAAATTGCGTGATAGCACTCCAGAATACTTCAACAGTAGGAGAATATGTAAAGCTACCATCTAGGTCATATTGCTTCAATCGGTAAAAGTTTGATCCCACAACAGGATTCCGATCAATAAAGTCGTAATGCTTCACCTCTGTGCTATGCCCCGCAGCTTGTACCGTTCCAATGCTCTCATAGAAAGATCGATCCATGCTTTTCTCCACCATGAAGAAATCACTATTCTGTTCATTGGCAGTAGCCCATGTCAATAAAATACGATCTCCAGACGCGCGTCCTGCAAGTCCAATCCATTCAACAGGTAAGGCATCGTCTACAATGGAAACGGCACTTGGATCCAAGTCGATAAATACCGTATCAGAAAGGGTATGGAAGGCATAGTTCGTACGAACCGCAGGGTTTGCATCAAAATAAATATCAGCTACATTCTCAATACGTGTTCCCAAAGGAGCAACAGGAGTAATACGGAACTTTACAAATCCATTACTTGCTGGCTCATTCGTATTCGAATCAGGCAACATGATATTATCAAAAGTGAACGTCAAAATGGGCTTCCCAAATCCTGATACATTCATACTAACAGGATGAGATGCCATAAGATATTCGAAGGTACTTATATCTAAGTGTTCTGAAAGGGTATCCACTAGTACAACCTGAAAAGCTGTATCTGTCCCCGTATTTTGGAATCGAATGGTATACTCTATAGGAGTCTCAGGCAAGATATAATGCTCAGAACTCAGGCCTTCAGGAATTGCACGTTTATCATTGGGGTCATAGGAAGCTGTGATCGGCATACAGTCAATGGCATACGCTGTTTGAGGGGCAGCTGAAGAGAACTGATTAACATATCCTCTAGACAATTGAGATGTTTGATTGCCACAACCCTCTACTGTAGAGCTAACCCAAGTATTTGCAGGATGATTGTCTACTTGTTCTACCTCCACCCGAACGGTATATCCTGTAGCAGGAACCTCCAAGATTGTACTATCCCCCACTCCAAGGTATACGTAATTCTGGTAGACCAATGTACTATCGAAGAATACATCGAATGCACTGGAATCTTGCATATCAGCAGTTCCCACATTTGTAATTACAAAACGAACGAGGTCATCAAAGCAATAACCGACAATGTCCAATTCAGCACCAGACCATCCAGAAGGAGGGGGCAGGCAATCATATGCTGGGCTTATCCAAGCTTCTGTACACTGGGTTAGTCCAAATATTTCGATATTCCCACACTCTACTGAGTCAATGATATTAATCGTTCCGCATTCACCCGCTTCTACAGTATCTAAGTCAAATATCCACACTGAACCTTGGTCAATATAAGGTCTGTCTGCACTAATAGGTATCACATAATCAGGGAAGCTCACATATAAACGCGCATCAGGTGCATCAGCAAATCCATTGTTACAGTAATTAACAGCTGTCGAATTACGGAAGCACCAACGTCTACGGCTAGATCCAACATTTACTACCAGTGAAGGGCAATCGACGGTACTGTTTGCAAAATCAATCCCTGATGTATCAGGCGTACTTCCATCCAGAATGACATTATGAGCCCCACCTGCTGGACATAAATTCGAAACCAAAGCGCTTTGTTGTTGTGGAACGACCTGCTCAACCGTGTAAGCTCCAGGATCAACAGAAATACTGAAGTATCCATTCCCATCGGTCACACCGTAATAAGGCCCAGGTGTTGCTTGAACAATCCAATTCCGAATCCCAAGTTCTCCAGTCTCTTGCGAGCAGTTCGTATTATCATCTTGATAAATAGTTCCTGCTATTTCAAGGCTACCCATTTGTTGGTTATTATCGACGACTCTACCTATAAAGATGTCTGCTTCTCCTCCTGTATTTACAACATATGGCCCAAAGGTTGCGCTTCCTCTAAGTCCTCCTGTTACAAAGATCTTATCCTCTGGTGTAATAACAATTCCTTCAGCTGATTCACTGCCCGCACTACCCGCATTCATTGCCCACACAATATTCCCCGACTCATCATACTTTGTAACCAAAACATCAGCGTTTCCATATCCTGTTACGCTTACTCCATTGCCGAACGAGGCCACATTTTCCATCTTTCCAACCACAAATACCTCCCCTTCACTATTCAAGGCAAGATCATATCCTGCGTCATTATCAATTCCCCCTCCATGATTGGCCCATATTAGCCCTCCTTGTTCATCAAACTTCGCGACAAACATATCCGAGCCCCCATTACTTGTTAAACTTGCACTAGAAGTAAAATCGGCTTGGCCTTCCATCAAACCCGTTACATAGAGATTTTCTGCCGCATCCATTTGGAGATTCAACACATAATCAAAACCTACCCCACCTATTTGTTGAATCCATACGAGGTTACCTAAGTTATCTAATTTCGCGACATAACCATCATACTCCCCAGCACTAACCAACATTTGCGAGCCGAAAAAGGAAGTATCTCTAAACGCTCCTGCCACATAAATATGTCCAAGAGAGTTTACTTCAATTCCATATCCATACTCATAATTGGCACCTCCCATATAGGTTCCCCAGAGTTCATTTCCTGAGCTTCCCTCATATTTCACAATGAAAAGATCATTCCCTCCTGGTCCGTTTAATGACAAGCTCCCAAAAGTAGCTGTATTATGAAATTGCCCAGTCACATACACATCATTATTTGCATCAATTGTTAGAGCCCCACTTGTTGCATAATCAACTCCCCCTCCATTTCTTGCCCACAATAATCCTCCATTAGAATCATACTTGGCAATAAACATATTCCATCCTCCATTACTCAGGTAGCTACTATTGCCAATAGTGATATCTGCTATAAAGCCTCCTGTCAGATAGATATTCCCGTTATTGTCTAATGCCAGTTGGGTTCCCATATCGAAATTCGCTCCCCCCTCACTAATTGCCCAAATTACATTCCCTGCAGAGTCATACTTAACCAAGTATACATCAAAAGACCCTGCACTAACCAAATTGACATTTCCAACTGTAAGCGTATCTTGGAAAAGTCCTGTCACATATAAATTACCATTAGCATCAGTAATTACATCACTGGCTCCATCATCTAATGCACTTCCTCCTCGCTCTACCCAAGACCAGATTTGAGCCTGAGAATCCATAAAGCACATACATACGAACAAGCCTAATAAGAATAATTTAGGTAGAAAACGTCTCATATAAGTTTTGAATTAATGTCAAAAGTATTGCCGCTTATAAGATACACTTTTACTATTCAGCAGTCAATGCTATCTCCTCAATTTCACAGGTTTACAGAGCAAACATACGCAGCAATCTCCTCCTAATAAGTATAATATACGACAAGAAGGACAAACCCTACTATGAGTTTATCCTTCTTGTTATTCCAAATAAATGATAAGATGATGTATATCTACAGCTAAAACACTTGATATGTACCCAATTTTTTGCTCAGAGCAATTGATGTCTTGATTCTTTTCATTAAAGATCTCAAACGAGACAAAGGATGATCAGGGAATTCTGCATCAAACTGCTCATTCTCCGCAAAGGTTTTACAAATTCCTTCCTGTACAGTTTTATCATATGGATCTTCCATCCATCCTAGAATTTCATTCTGATCACTCAAAATAACCTTACCCTCATTGAGCATTTGCTCAAAAATGCGTCTGTCTCTTTCTCCAGCCATTGTGTCTTCGTGAGCCTCAATTTTGAGGACATAACTAAAATCTCGATAAGGAATGGTATAAGAACCGAAATAAACCTTCCCTCCACTTGGGGTAGGAATCTTCAAAATTGCCTCCACGATTTCTTTTTCTTGAACTTGAATGACCTCTATTTGAATGATACCTCCTCCTTTCGCAATTACAAGTTCTCTATAAAAATCACGGAGGGCTTTTATATCCTTAAGGTCACAGGGAATATCTGGCGCGCATTCAAAATAATTTAGTGACAGTGCCGCAGGAAACTCCTGCGATCGCCAAACCATCTTATAATTGCTCTTCTCTACCAGTTCCCAGTTTAAGTTGTCGAAAGAAACAGAATGGATATCTACTTTCGGTTTACGACGAAAAAAATCCCAAAAGCTCATATTGTTGTGTTCGGAATGGCGTTCAAATCTATAAGGAAATAGGAAATAAACAAAGATTTTTTTGAAAGTGCTCTATCGAACAGAGCGTATTTATAATGTTGCATATTCAAAGGATCAACCAATATATAGAGGTTCTTCTATACAGAATAACAAGAGGAATTACTTAATTCTTTTCCTATAAAACATCATAGGATGTCAATATAGGTAGATATAATCCTAAACAAATAGATTTTCCCATCTTATTTCTTTAGAGGAAAAACCTCTCGCTTTTCTTTATTCTTCTCAAAGAGTAAAATAAAGAAATATAAATCAGTCCTAAAATAGAAAATGTAGCTTTTACTATGCTTTTCCCTAATTTATTGCTATCTCCTGTGAAAGTAACGTAAATATTTTGAAAATAGTTCTATAAAGCGCGAATTTCATACATTTTGCCGCAAGAAGTCCTTTAAAAAAGGACATGGGGAAGAGAAAAATATTGTTTTTATTGCAAGCAATTTCAGTAAACAATATACAAGGTTCATATTTCTTCCTCTAGATACAGCCCAAGGGGTTCAATCATTTTTTGGAGGAATTTGTTTACCTTTATAAGGATCAAGGACATATATATAGATTAGGATGAAGGCAAGCGATCTGGCGAAAATCATACAAACAATTAAAGAAGGGGATAATCGTCCTTTGAAAATTATCTTTGAACGATATAGTGCATACTGTATAAAGCCTCTACTTCGAAAGACAGATTGTTCTGAAGATGAAGCCAAAGATATTTTTATCGAAGCGGTTATGAACTTTCGGGAAAAGATACTCGTTGGAAAGGTTACTAAGGATACGCCTGTAAAAAGCTATATGTATCAAACTTGTTGGAATATGTGGTTAAAGCGTTCTAAAAAAGGAAGAAAGTTTGAAAGCGTCTCAGACTCTGAACGTTTCTTTGAAAGATACATGTATGATGAGGATATCCAAGAATATGACCCAATTGTAAGCCGAGAAATCTTAGAAGAAAAAGAACTGAAGCATAAGAATATGTTGAAGGCAAGTACACAAGGGCTCCAAGAATTGGACGAAAAGTGTAGAAAAATCTTGACATATTTTATTCTAGATGGTCTATCAATGAAGGAAATCGCGAAGAGAATGGGATTTGCTAATGCTAACGTAGCAAAAACAAGCAAATCAAGGTGTTATAAAAAATGGGTGAAGAAAGTACATCAGCTATATGAGGGAAAATAAAGTTTTAGGCAAATGTTTATTAGAGACGAATATATTGAGGCAATTGAACGGTATCTGTTTAAGGAAATGAGTGAAGCGGAGAAGCTTTCCTTTGAGCGTTCAATACAAGAAAACCCTGCGCTTCATGCACAATTACAAGCACATAAGGCTGTCATAGCTGGTTTGAGAACGAGCCATGACCTAGAAATCAAAAAAGAATTACGCGCAATATTTGAAGAGGTAGAAATACAGAAGAATCAAGCAACTATTATCAGACCTACATGGCTACCTTCCTTTGGAAGAATTGCCGCGGTAATATTAATGCTCGTGTTACCTTCCATTATCTATTTGATGTGGAACGCACAAACCATTAATCAAGATCATCTTTTTGCCATGAATTTCGAGCCTTACAGGCCAACAGGAAATGTCAGAACAATTGATGCTCCTACTTTAGAGACAGAATTGGAAAAGGCATTCACTGCATACTCAGAAGGCAATTATCAACAATCTGCGGAGAAATTTGAGAATGTACTTAAGATAAATCCCGAAGAGAGACTTGCCCACTTCTATGCTGCCATGTCAAGGTTAGCACAAGAACCCTCCCAATTAGAAAAAGCAAGAAATCACTTCGAGAAACAATTAGAAATAACCGAATATAAGGAGCAAACCGAATGGTATTTAGCCCTTACATATTTACGGTTAAAAGAACATGACAAAGCCACTGCCCTTCTGCAAAAAGTAGCAGGTCGCAATCCTGGCTTTAAACAAAAAGAAGCACAAGATTTACTAAACCAACTTAAATAACCATGTGGGAAAGTTCCTCGAATTTTCCCTTATTTTACCCTCCGAAATACTGTTTCGGAGGGTTTTTCTTTATCTTTCAAAGGAAAACGCTTTTCATACCCACATAAGGCATGATGAAAAGCGTTTTCTATTTCATTATCAAATAAACCAAGGAGGATAAAGCCTAGCGCTTCTTTTCCTCTTTCAGATATATATTGATACCGCTCCCTGCGATACAATCTTTATCAAAATGTTCTTTCCCTTTATATTGAATAAAGCACTTACGACGTGGAATCCCTAAAGAAGAGGCCAAAAATTCTGCAACCTTATATGCCCGACAAACGCCTAAATAAGGTTTCACATTTAATTCTTCTTCACAAGTAAACGCCTGAATGATTAATACATTATGCTTAATCACCTCGGGGTAGGCATCCAATATTCCTTTCAATACGTCAAGTTCTTTCTGGCCATTATCAGTTGGATAAAGCGTAAAACGACGAAATTCGATGATCTTTTGTCCACCAAATACTTTGGTCGCTTCTGCAAAAGAGAGCGTTTTTTGGGCATGAACAGCGCATATACTGCAAAATAGCAACATACATGCGATAAGAATATGCTTCATATAGTTTCCGTATTTTATTTAGGCGTTTCGTCCTCAATACGATCCTCCATATTCGAGAAGGATTCCCGCATCTTGGTATCTGCTTCGATATTTTTCAGCTTATGGTATTGTGCAACACTGATCTTACCTGCTTTTAAAGCCTCTGCCATTGCAAGCGGAACAGCGGCCTGTGCTTGAATCAATGCCGCCCGCATTCGTTGAACTTCAGCTCGATAGCGTTGTTCTGAGGCTACCGCGTCTGCCCTATCTTTCTCCGCTTTTGCACGGGCAACCTTCAACTTGGCCTCTGCATCTTCTGCTTTATGCTGAGCACCAATATTTCTACCAACATCAATATCGGCAATATCTACAGAGATTACCGTATAAGCAGTACCTTCTCCAAGTTTTGCTTTATCCAGTTTATTGGAGATAATATCAGGGTGTTCGTGAATTGTATGGTGAGGCTCCGAACCAACTGCTCCAACAACTCCCTCCCCCACTCTCGCAATAATCGTCTTTTCGCCTGCCTTCTTCAATAAGTCCGTTACATTTGGCAATACCGTAACCTTTGCATGCACCTCCAATTCAATACCGTCTCGTGCCAAGGCTTTTACTCGGGGAACCTCAATCACTTTGGTATCAATTGCTTGTTTAACGATTTTAAAGATATCTCTTCCTGCAAGGTCAATGGCTGCAGCTTGCTCAAAGGTCAACTGAATATTTGCACTCCTTGCCCCCACCAATGAATCAATCAAAGAAGGCACATTCCCCTTTGTCATATAATGCTTTTCCAACTTTTCAATGGTTAGGCTCTTTACCCCCCCTTGTGTTCCTTTAATCATTGCATCAATGATAATACTTGGAGGGATACTCCGTAAACGCATTCGAATCAATTGGGTAACACTCACTCCTACCCCTGAAGATATTGCTTTAATCCATAATGCAATAGGAACAAAGTAAGAAAACACCCCTATTGTGGCAATGGCTGATAATACTGATAAGATAATCAGTATGTTGGTAAATGTATTCAATAGAATCATACCGAATCTTTATTTCCTCTCATCTCTTATGAATACTCATGTAAAAAACTAAACTAAGGTACGAATATTATTGCTAATAAATGCTAATCGAGAGAATTCTATGCCAAATGCATATAGAATACCCATAAAAAGGAAGTTTCCTAGTCCCTACTTTTTACGCACAGTATATAAGTTTTGTGTTAAATTTTAACTTGTTGCTTTTAAACCAAATGATCCCTCTATAAATTTGCACGAAATCAAAAAGGGGGAAGTCCCACACAAACGAATTGTTTTTCACCCTCCTATTAATAAACTAATCTCTTATGAAGTTTTTCATAGACACTGCGAATCTTGACGAAATCCGTGAAGCCAATGATATGGGCGTACTAGATGGCGTAACAACCAATCCGTCTCTTATGGCAAAAGTAGGAGTTTCAGACTTTACAGCTCATTACCAAGCAATCTGTGAGATTGTGGATGGAGACGTAAGTGCAGAGGTCATCTCAACTGATTATGAAGGAATGATAGCAGAAGGAAGAGAGTTGGCTAAGATTCATCCCAACATTACAGTAAAAATCCCGATGATAAAAAGTGGCGTAAAGGCAATTCGAACACTTTCCTCTGAAGGGATCAAGGTGAATTGCACCCTCATTTTCACGCCTGTTCAAGCATTAATCGCTGCAAAGGCAGGAGCAAAGTATGTGAGTCCATTCATTGGGCGATTAGATGATATTGGGAACGATGGAATGGATTTAATCGTCCAAATTCGCCAAGTATTTGATAACTATACCTTTGATTCTCCTTTTGAGGTAGAGATTCTGGCAGCAAGTATTCGACACCCTCAACACGTTTTAGCTTCTGCATTAGCTGGAGCCGATGTAGCAACAATTCCTTTCAAGGTAATTGCCAAACTTCTGCATCATCCCCTTACAGATAAAGGCCTCAAGCGTTTCCTTGATGACCATAAAAAACTACAAGAAGAGTTGGCTAAAAAGCAATAAGGCTCCTTTTGAAGTTTCTACAATATACGACCATACCGTAACTCCTGTATTGGGGTTACGGTATTGTGGTTAGAAATTAGGCCTCTTATGGCAAATCATAAATTCCGTAGTTAGATAATCAATCATTTGGCGCGTGAAGTGTCATTACCTAGCTAGGTAATCTATGATTCGGCACGTGAAGTGTCATTACCTAGCTAGGTAATCTATGATTCGGCGCGTGAAGTATCATTACCTAACTAGGTAATCTATGATTCGGTACGTGAAGTGTCATTACCTAGCTAGGTAATCTATGATTCGGCGCGTGAAGTATCATTACCTAGCTAGGAAATCTATGATTCGGCGCAAAAAGTATCATTACCTAACTAGGTAATCTATGATTCGGCTCGTGAAGTGTCATTGCCTAGCTAGGTAATCTATAATTCGGCAGAAATTACTCCAAAACCTCAGCTACAACAAATGTGCTCCCTCCAACAAACACCAAATCTTCCGTACTCGCATCCTCCAATGCTTGTTTATAGCCTTCCTTGACCGAGGAATACACTTGTCCCTTGAATCCTAATGTACCCCCCATCTCATAAAGAGACTCAGCAGAAGCGGCTCTTGGGAGCCTAGCCTTTACATAATAATATATAGCAGATTTAGGCAATAATGCCATCATCTTCCTTGCATCTTTATCCTTAACGAGCCCCCAAACAATTCGTAGATGCTTGTGAGCTTGGTTTAGGAGCTGTTTGACAACCTCTTCTATGCCTGCTACATTATGCCCCGTATCGCATAAGACCGTAGGGTTCGTTTGTAGGCATTGCATACGTCCTTTAAGGCCAGACAATCGCTGAACCGCTGCCAATCCTTCTTTAATATGAGTAAGGCTTATTTCCCAACCATTTACCTGTAAGTGCATAATCGCTGTGAGAGTCGTTCGTAGGTTCTTACTTTGATAAGAGCCCAAAAGATCCAAAAAGAAAGCCTCTTGATTGCCCCTCGGAAAACGCAAAGTGATGTTTTGCCCTGCCAAAGAAGCCTCCACTGAAACGATATCTATATGTTGATTAGCAAAAATCAGAGGAGCTTTTCTCTCTGAAGCAATGGATTGAAAGACTCCCTCTGTTTCAGGATGGGTTTCTCCTATCACAATAGGTTTACCTTCCTTGATAATTCCTGCTTTTTCTCCTGCAATTTGAGCCAATGTATCTCCCAATAGCCGTTGATGATCATAAGAGATATTGGTAATCACCGAAACCTCTGGAGTTATTATATTTGTCGCATCCAATCGTCCTCCTAATCCTACCTCAATTACTGCAATATCTACTTCAGATTCAGCAAAATAGGCAAAGCCCATAGCCGCTGTCAGTTCGAAGAAACTAGGCTGAATGGATTCAATGAGAGGACGCGCACGCTCAACAAATTTCACAACTGCTTCTTCTGGTATATTCTGACCATTAATTCGAATCCGTTCTGTGAAAGAAACGAGATGGGGCGATGTATAAAGCCCCACTTTATAGCCTGCACGTTGAAGAATGGATGCAATCATAGAGGATGTAGAACCTTTTCCATTTGTGCCTCCTACATGAATACAAGGATATTTCTCATGGGGGTTCCCCAATCCCGTAGCCAATCGTAGGATATTATCTAACCCTACCTTCATTGCCTTAGAACCAATCTTTTGATAAGCAGGCAACATGCTGTATAGATACGCTAAAGTTTCTTTATAGGTCATAGGCTATACATATTTTTTATAGGCCAATAAAAACAAAAGAGGGATGGCAATATCCTATGCCATCCCTCTGAATATATAAGGAATATCTTACAAATTTTCTAAAAGGAAATTTGTCATTTTGTTATAGAGGTGATAGCGGGTATATCCTCCATAAATGCCATGATTTTTATTGGTATAATAGAACATGTCAAAGTCCTTATTGGCACCAACCAAGGAATTAGTCCACTCCGTCGAATTTTGAAGGTGCACATTGTCATCTGCCGTTCCATGCACAAGGAAGTACTTCCCTTTCAAATCCTTCGCAAAGTTAATGGGCGAATTATCATCGTAACCAGAAGGATTCAACTGAGGCGTTTTCAAATAACGTTCTGTATAAATTGTATCATAGAATCGCCAATTGGTTACAGGTGCAACCGCAATTCCCGCCTTAAAGATTCCTTCTCCTTTAACCATACAAAGAGAAGTGAGATAGCCACCAAAGCTCCATCCCCAAATCCCGATACGGCTTCCATCCACATAATCAAGTCCTTTCAGGTATTTAGCAGCTTCAATTTGATCAATGGTTTCAAGCTCACCTAATTTTCCATAGGTAGACTTTTTGAATTCGGCTCCACGCGCACCTGTCCCACGGTTATCTACCGAGACAATGATATATCCTTTTTGGGCGAGCATTTGGTACCACATATAATTGAAGTAGCCCCAATCATTTTTCACCGTTTGGCTTCCTGGTCCTCCATATACAAACATCAAAACAGGATATTGCTTGCTTGCAGAGAAATCATGAGGCTTAATCATCCAACCATTCAATTCATCTCCATTCGATGTTTTGAAAGAGAAGAATTCAGGATCTTTAATGGCCAATTCCCCAAGCTTATCACGAAGTTTATCATTGGTAACAAGAGTCTTCACAACCTTACCCGCCGAACTCACCAACACAGTCTTTCCAGGATCTCCTGCCGAACTATAAGAATCGATATAGTAGTTATTGGCCGAACTAAAGGAAATGTCATGCATCCCTTTTGCCTTCGTCAATCTCTTTTTCTTCTTCCCATCAAAGTTCACAGTATAGAGATGGCGCTCCAAAGGCGAATCTTCTGTTGAAAGAAAATAAATCTTCTTATTCTCTTCGTCTACACTTAAAATTTCGCTCACTTCAAAATCGCCTTTTGTAATAGCATTTTTAAGCTTACCCTTCATATCATATTGATAGATATGATTGTATCCATCCATCTCACTCGTCCAAAGAAAACCGCTATTATCACTCAAGAAATGCCACTTATCATCCGAAACTTCAATATATGCAGGATTTTCTTCCGTAAGCATAATACGAGACTTACCTGTCTTTGCATCAATAAACAGAAGATCTAATTTATTTTGGAGACGATTTAGGCGCATAACTGCCACATCCTTAGAACCAGGCGTCCAAGCCATTCGAGCAATATATTGGTCTGTTTCTTTGCCAATATCTCCTTGCACCTTTTGCTTCGAATTAACATCAAACAAATAAACCGTTACCAATGAATTGTCTTCTCCTGCCTTAGGATACTTGAATTGATCTAAGGTTGGATAGAGATTGTCATACATAGGCATAGTGAACTCCCGCACTGCACTTTCGTCAAAGCGGTAGTAAGAAATATATCGACTATCAGGCGACCAGAAGAACGCACGCACAAACTCTAGCTCTTCTTCATATACCCAATCTGTACTTCCATTAATGATATGATCTTCCTTTCCATCATCCGTAATCCGAACCGTCTCACCCGATTCGAAATTAAAGAAATAGAGATCGTTATTATATGTATATGCAATTTTTTTACTATCAGGAGAGAAAGTAGCATTCCCAATCGATTGCCCCTCTTGTAAGGTGAACAACTTTTTCGCCTTTCGATCATACACCATACAATTCTCTTTGGTTGATCGACGGTAGATGCTCTTCATATTTGCTTTTAACAATACCTTACTTTCGTCATCATTAAAACTATAGGTTTTGATATCACCTGCCTTAATTTCTCCTGTGAACTCAATCTCATTTAGGTCTAATATATCATCAACCTTCTTCTCATCCTTGATGCTATAACGTGAAATGACTTCTTTCTCTAAGACTGAATAATATTGGTCATCTTGCATCCATCGGAATTCATTGGGGAATTCAGGATAGAAAGCATACCGAAGCCAAATATCTTCCAAGGTAATTTGGCCATCTGTCCCTGCTTGTTGCCCCATCACACTGGTAGAAACATAGAGCAATAGCAGAAACATACTATAAAGTTTTCTCATAACGACTTAGGTTTTTTATTGAATATAGTGTGAGGGGTAAAATACGCAAAAATCGTAAGCCAACGTAGAAAGAAATTGCTTATAGGTTTTCATCCTCCAATTCCTTTACCATTCGCTTCACCTTCACCTTCAATTGTTCTTTATACACAATCAAACGATTGCCCAAAGCTTCTTCAAAGCTCCCAATGATTTGAGCAGCCAGTATACCCGCATTCTTTGCTCCATTTAAGGCAACAGTCGCGACAGGCACCCCCGAAGGCATTTGAAGGATAGACAATACAGAGTCCCATCCATCAATCGAATTAGACGACTTAATAGGAACTCCAATGACAGGCAGGGTCGTAATAGATGCTACCATCCCTGGCAGATGAGCTGCCCCTCCTGCTCCTGCAATGATCACACGCAATCCTCTTTCCTTGGCTGTCTGTGCATACTCAACCATCCGTAAAGGCGTTCTGTGAGCCGATACAACTGTCACCTCATACCCTACCTCCAACTCTTTGAGAACCTCTACAGCTTTACGCATAACGGGCAAGTCAGACTTACTGCCCATGATAATACCAACCTGTATAGACATACAATCTTGCTTTATGATTCAGATTTTGGCCAACTAATTACCCGAAGTTCATGGTTTACTCTATCCGCTTTCTCGCGTAGACGAATAGGGTCAGGATCAAGTATGGTTACATGCCCCATTTTACGGAAAGGGCGTGTTTCGGCTTTTCCATAGAGATTAGGATATACCCCTTCAATTTTAAGAATCTCCTCTATCCCCTCATACTTTGCGAGCCCCTTATGCCCTGCCGCACCTAGAATATTGACCATAGCCGTAGGACAAAGAAGCCTAGTGGCTCCTAAAGGCAGGTTGAGAATCGCTCGAAGGTGTTGTTCATATTGGGAGGTTGCATTCGCCTTAATCGTCTGATGCCCACTATTATGTGGACGAGGTGCAAGTTCATTGACCAATACTTCTCCATCAGGTGTCACAAACATCTCGACAGCCAGTAGGCCAACATAATCTAGCTCCGTCACGATTTTACGGGCAATTTTTCGAGCTTTATACTCCATATCAGGCGATATAAAAGCGGGAGCAAACAAAACCTCAACAAGGTTTTTATCAGGGTTCATCTGCATCTCAACTGCTGGATACACCTTTATCTCCCCCTCTTCGTTTCTCGCCACAATCACAGAAACTTCTCTTTCGAAGTTCACGAACTTTTCCAATACCCCAGGTACATCAAAAGCCTTTGGAATATCTGATTCCGTTTTCAGTACCTGTACCCCTTTACCATCATAGCCTGCCTTACCCGACTTATGAACCGCAGGAAGGAAGTGTGCATGTTGAGCTACATCTTCACGGGTATCTGTCAGGATAAAGGGAGAAGTTGGAATTCCTCTTTCTTGGAAGAATTGCTTTTGGGTTCGTTTATCTTGGATCAGTTCAATAATGGCAGGGTCTGGAAATACCCTTTTGCCTTCTGCTTGTAAGGTTTTCAATGCTGCGGCATTGACATTCTCAATCTCAATTGTGATCAGGTCACAGCCTTTGCCAAACGCATATACTGTATCATAGTCTGTAAAATCTCCTTGTACAAACTCATGTGCGAGCCCTTTACAAGGCGAATTTGCCGACTTATCAACGACCTTTACATAGAGGTTAAAATCAATGGCCGCTTGGATTAACATTCGTCCTAGTTGGCCACCTCCTAGGATTCCTAGTTTTAGGTTGTGATAGAATGCTTGGTCCATATATCTAGAAAGCTATTAGATAAAAGGCGCGTATTCTTTAGCGAAATAAGTAATAATGACATCGGCTCCTGCTCGTCGAATACTCATAAGAGCTTCCAACACTACTTTCTTTTCATCTAGCCATCCTTGCATCCCTGCTGCCTTTAGCATCGCGTATTCTCCACTAACGTTATAAGCTGCTATAGGGAGATTCGTAGCATCTTTCAGGGTTCGGATAACATCTAAATAGGGCAATGCAGGCTTGACCATAAGGAAATCTGCTCCCTCAAGCTCATCTAATTCAGCTTCAATGAGGGCTTCGACCCGATTGGCAGGATTCATCTGATAGGTCTTCTTATCCCCAAATTTAGGAGCCGAATCTAAGGCATCGCGGAAAGGGCCATAAAAAGCACTCGCATACTTTGCCGTATAAGACATAATGGATACTTCTGTAAATCCTGCCTCGTCTAATGCACGCCGAATAGCCCCTACTCGTCCGTCCATCATATCAGAAGGGCCAATAATATCTGCTCCCGCTTGTGCCTGTGCAACTGCCATTTTTGCCAGTATAGGAAGGGTCTCATCATTCAATATTTTCCCATCTTTCACAATCCCATCATGGCCATCAGAGCTATAAGGATCAAGGGCAACATCTGTAGCAATACAACATTCAGGAAACTGTTCCTTAGCAAGACGAATTGCTTTCAGATAAAAGTTTTCAGGATTGTATCCATAAGTTCCAGTAGAATCTTTCCACTTATCAGGTACAGCAGGAAACAATATAAACGAAGATAGCCCCAGTGCCATACATTCTTCTATTTCCTTCAGCATGAGGTCAATACTAAACCGATAGATGCCAGGCATAGAAGGAATTGCCTCCTTTTTGTTTTCTCCAGGCATTAAGAAGATCGGATACATCAAGTTATGTACAGACAAATGGGTTTCTTGTACCATTTGCCGCACAGCTTTCGATTTTCGATTTCTACGAGGGCGTCGATTCATATAGCCGAAATGATCTGTGTGATAGGTAAAATAAAAGATAGAAAACAAAAAAAGTCCCTATATATATAGGGACTTCTATGAAACTATGTTGTTATGAATATTCTCGATTATATGCGATGGTTTTCATATTAATTACCACCTTCGGGCTTAGCGGCTCCTTCGCTTGGTGTTGTAGGAGTTTGTGGAGTTGTCGGGAGATTATTCAAATCGGGTGCTACTGGTTGAGTCACCACTTTCCCTTCAAACGTCTTACCTACTTGGATGCTATCATCCCGTTGTACATCAAATGTCAATACATTTGCGAGAAAAGCCACCAATGCCAACCCACCTGCCAAATACCAAGTGAATCGCTCAATGAACTCATTACTTCTTCTTGCTCCCAGAATTTGGGTTGCGGCTGTAGAGCCTCCAAATGCTGAAGATAGTCCTCCACCTTTACTATTTTGGATTACTACTACAAAAATGAGTAGAACCGAAATAAGCGCAGAGAAAAATCCAAGAATATAAAAAATTGCCATTATTTACTTCGTTATTGTTTTTATTTGGGCTTCAAAATAAGCACTTTTCTCTGGGAATAACAAAATAAGTTTCTGATATATACGAACCGCATCCTCAATTCTGCCTTGCCGAATATGTAGTTTTGCAATCGTCTCTGTGACCATTTCTTCATCCTCCTGAATTTCATCATCAATATCAGGAACATTATTCTCTAGCATCTCAGGCGTGAGCTTACGCTTCTTCAATAAAGGCAGTTGAGTTAAAAAGCGGTCGATGAGATCATTGGTCGAAACATTCTGAGAATCAGCCCCCTCAGAGTTCGGTTCCTGCTGTACAAATGATATATCCTCTTTCATGTCGTCCATTTCCTTTCTTTGCTTAACAGGCATAATGCCCCCGTTATAGTCTTGGTAATGCTTGGATGCAAACAATGCAAGCTCTTCCCGAATGCTTTTTGCAAGATGAGAAAATGTAGCGATTCGGATTTTCAGTTCGGTATCAAGAAAGATATCGACTTCAGAAAGATTTGCGTGTGGCTGATGGAGAGAGAAACGCCTTTCAGAAACTGCGTGCTCTTTGTCCAAATGCCGATTTGCATCAAAATTCACAATTGCGAAGAGATGGTTATCCCCATTTATATACTCTTCGAATGTCTCTCGTTGGGTTTTGAGTTCTTCCCACTCAAATACTCCTAATGATACTACCCCTTCCATGTAATTCTTTAAAAGGTTACGATTTGGAGAATAGGTAGATGCCACAAATAAACGGTGGGGGTCTTGTGATTGACGTGCCTGTATATAATAAGGCAACGCAAAATAGGGGGATTCTTCTATGACCTGTCGAAGCCATCCTTCATCAGCCGGTGAAAGAGGTTCGGTTAATGCTTTCTTGTATATTTGCAATATTCTCGAAGGCATAAAAGGGAATTGGTTTAATGTATATTTATGACTACCTACCGAAATATAATAAACGTACAATGTACGCAGGGGGGGCTGAGTATTTTAGGGGGTGAGCTAAAGAGGGCAGCGAACTTACGAATTTTGGAGAAATTTTCTAAATATTCTCTCAATTTTATTGCACCTTACCACTTTCCCAAAGATTGGTTAAATATATCTTGTGTTAATTGTTCGATGACCTCAGTAATGATATCTCCTTCAATACTATTAAAGTCCAATGAGCTACTAAATGGAGTCGATGTGCTTGAGAAGGTCTTTTCCCAACTTTCATTGGTGTTTACATTGTTTGTAAAGCTGACCTTAACAGCTATTGTTAATTGGTTCTGGGCTGCCGTCTCATCTCCTGTGATTGAAGTCGGCCGAATACTATAGTCATAGATACTTCCACTCACTTCTACATCTGCCGAACCATTCGTTAAGCTCAAACGAGATTGAGACAAGAAGCGATCTCGAATAGCCTCCGTAAAATCTTGACTCAAAGTAGGAACAATAATAGCCGATTCATTAGAGAAGGTTTCAACCGAAAGGGTTTTGAGATTCGGGTCAATTGTTCCTCCTCCGTGAAAGTTTACCTTCATACTACATTGGCAAAGCAATAGGCCACATAAAAGGAGACTCACTATAATTCTCATATCCTGATACTTTAGTATGGAATAAATGGAATGCCCTACAATAGTAACGAAGGGAACCTTATAAAAGCAAGCCTAAATTCTTGCTCTTTACGCTACCTTTCAAGACAGTTCATACCATTACCGAATAAGGCATTCGTATACAAACGATGCCTCTAAAGATGTTATAAAACGATGGAAAGATGCTTAAATGCTTAAGACACTTGGAAATATTCGCCCAACAACTCAAATCCTACATATTAATCCCAAAACTCTTAATTTTTCGATAGAGTGTTCGTTCCGATATCCCTAGCTCACGAGCTGCTTTCTTCCGATTGTTCTTATGCTTTTGTAATGCTTTAATGATAAGTTCCTTTTCCTTATCCTCAATGGAAAGAGACTCTTCTATAACTTGCGCATTCGTATGGTGGTGTTCAGGCTCAATAATCGTAGGCTCTTCTGGGTGAGTCGAATAATGCTGCTCTGATACTGTTGGGTACAAAGGGCGTGAAACCTGAACAGGGAAATTCGAACTGGCATGCTCAACATCATAACTTACAGGATGTGAAAGTGGGGTTGTTGTTGGCGTATTTGAGCGTTTAAGACTCATATAGATGAGTTGCTTTAGCTCCTTTACTTCATGCTGGAGGTCAAATATAAGTTTATAGAGTAATTCAACATTTACCTCAGGTTCCCTGTGATTCCGCGATTGGTTTCGATTGGAACCTACCACAGCAGGCAAATAGCTTTCTTGTACCAATAGATTAGATCGAAGGATATCATTCGTTACAATATTTCCTTTCACCAATACAGTAAGCTTCTCAACTAAGTTTCGAAGTTCTCGAATGTTCCCAGGCCAGCGGTATTGATCCAATAACGTTAATGCCTCCTTATCTAATTCTAAAGGCTCCCTGCGGTATTTGTCTGAAAACTCTAAAGAAAAATATTGAAACAATAGCTCCTTATCGTCCTCTCGTTCTCTGAGAGGCGGAACCAAAATCGTAATTGTATTCAATCGAAAGTATAAGTCCTCTCTGAACTTTCCCTGCCGAATCATCTCAATGAGGTTCTTATTCGTAGCCGCAATCACCCGCACATTAGCCGTTCGAACCTTACTCGATCCTACCCGTAAATACTCCCCATTCTCCAGTAGACGCAACAAACGGGCTTGGGTAGCCATTGGCATCTCTCCAATCTCATCCAAAAATATGGTGCCTCCCTCTACCTCTTCAAAGTATCCCTTACGCGACTCATAAGCAGAAGTAAAGGCTCCCCTTTCATGCCCAAACAATTCAGAATCGAGGGTTCCTTCAGGTATCGCTCCGCAGTTAATAGCGATAAACCGGTGATGTTTCCGTTTGCTAAATTGATGAATGATTCGGGAAAAGACATCCTTACCTGAACCATTCTCTCCTTGCACAAGTACCGTAACATCCGTAGGTGCTACTTGTATCGCGACTTCAATTGCTTCATTTATAGCTTGGCTATTGCCAATGATTCCAAATCGTTGTTTTACTTGTTGTATAGTTGGCATGAATTATTGACCTATTATGGTTGTACAATCTCTCCCTTCAAGGTCGCACTACTAGCCGAATGAATGATGACATTTACATAATCTCCTGCCTTACACCCCTCAATCTTTGGGAATACTACCATTTTGTTCTGGCCATTACGCCCACAGAAATCTTTATCAGACCGCTTAGAATTTCCTTCAATTAGTACCTTAAATGTTTGGCCAATATCCAACTGATTTTTCTCTTTAGCAATCTGCATTTGCATCGCAATGATTTCACTAAGCCGTGCCTTTTTCTCTTTTTCAGGCACATCATCTTTCAATTTTTTAGAAGCAGGAGTTCCAGGACGTTCTGAGTAGGCAAACATAAATGCATGCTCATATCGAACCCATTCCATCAAAGAAACGGTATCTTTATGTTCTTCTTCTGTCTCTGAGCAGAACCCTGTGATAATATCTGTTGAGATAGCACAACCTGGAATGATTTCTCGAATTCGCTCAATCTTCGCTTTGTACCACTCACGCGTATAACCGCGACGCATGAGCTCTAAAATTCGGCTATTCCCAGATTGTACTGGAAGATGGATGTAATTACAAATGTTTTCGTACTTAGCCATCGTATACAACACTTCATCTGTAATGTCTTTTGGATGCGAAGTAGAAAAACGAATACGTAATTCAGGACTTACTAAAGCTACTTTCTCCAGTAGGTTGGCAAATGAACAATCCTCAAACTTGTAAGAATCTACGTTTTGCCCCAAAAGAGTTACCTCTTTATACCCCATTTCTACCAGCTCTTGGCACTCAGCAACAATGCTATTGTAGTCTCGGCTTCTCTCACGACCTCTTGTATAAGGTACAACACAGAAAGAGCACATATTGTTACATCCACGCATAATCGAAACAAATGCACTAATCCCATTGGTATTCAATCGAATAGGAGAAATGTCTGCATAGGTCTCTTCTCTTGAGAGCAATACATTAACGGCTTTCTGACCGCTTTCTGCTTCTGCAACTAAGGCGGGAAGCGTACGATACGCATCAGGCCCCACTACCATATCAACAAGCTTTTCTCGTTCCAAAAGCTTCTTTCGTAGCCGTTCTGCCATGCACCCAAGAACGCCAATCAATAATCCTGGGTTATTTCGTTTCGCTCGCTTGAAAGACTTCAGGCGGTTCCAAATCTTCAATTCGGCATTCTCCCGAATACTACAGGTATTCAAGAATATAATATCAGCCTCTTTCTCATTAGAGGTAAAACTATACCCCATTTCACGTAAAATAGACGCCACTATCTCTGTATCCGAAAAATTCATTTGGCAGCCATAGGTCTCAATAAACGCGAGCTTGTCTGTATCCTTTCGGGTATCAGTCCCCATATAGGCTGTTCCCTGCAATTTCTCATCTATCTTCCGATCGAGCGCGAGGGGGGAAAACGTACGTTGAGTCGTTTTAATACGCATGATACACCTAATAATTGTGTGATGAATGAAAGTTTTTCAACCCTTCCTCCTCAATACAGAATAGGAAAGTCGAAATAAAGTGCAAATATACGAATTTATTATCGGGTAATGACATTTTGTCATGAAAACTTTCAACCTCTGCCCTCCATCATTCCCCTTCATCTTATTACATACCACAGTATATATCTTCTTGCTCTAGGCTTTCCATTTTCGTTTATTTACGTACTTATGTATATCTACAAGATTTTAATTTCCTTAGATTCACTTATAAGGGAATAAATTTGTTTTTAGTTTCCGAATAAGATCTTTACTTTCGGTTGGCTTTCAGCCATACAAGTAATTGGATTACATATATTTATATCATAAATCCATTTAATTTTATATTATTTATCTGAAGGAACTAATTTGCTATGAAAAAAAATCTGTTTGGTGTTGCGATTGTCGCCCTACTTTTCTTTTTCGGTTGTACACAAGGAGACGAAGATCCACTTATCTCACTCCGATCTCGCGAAAACAAGTTGAAAGGAACATGGGAATGGGTAAAAACAGAGGACTTAACCGCCGACACGGTTCTGAATGCCTCCCCACAATTGCCCTTCCTTTTACAGTTTGCTGAAGATAATACCTATAGTGGTTCACTAGTAACCTTGTTCATTAGTACCCCCGATGACAGTACAGATAACGGGATCGAATGGAGCAGTACTTGGGCTTTCTCTGAAGACAAGGAACAATTAACCCTACAGGACTCTTATGTATTAAGTACCCTCCAAGAATATAACCCAAACGTTTTTACGATTCTTCGATTAACAAATAAAGAAATGATTCTCTTCAATACACAAGCCGCACATTCAGCTACAGAAACGAAAGAACAACGCTTACATTGGCGAAAAATCGACTAGACTTCAATAAGATACCTAAAAAAGAAATGCGCTATCCAAATGCTAAATTGGATAGCGCGTTACTTAAGTAAAAATCAAAGTACACACGATTTTATATTAAGAGATAATGCTATGCAGTTTGAGGAATCTTAAGCTTGTAGCATTCTACAATCTTAGGAAATCGGAATATCAACTCAGGAAATTGTATACGGTACTTTTGCACAATGTAACGTAGGGCATCGGCATTCTTTACCTTTAGAAATTCTGCTGCACGACTTTTATGCCCAGACGCAAGCTCTAATGCCCGCTCCAAATACTTCAACTCTTCTCTCGCAATAGCAAACTTGAAGTCTTTCAGGGGTAGTTCTTCTTGGTCTCCAAAGACAACCTCCCGAGGCAAGCATGACACGTCTACTTTATTGCAACGTTTGTGCTCTCTATTCACAATCGCTTGCTTCAATGCAGACTCCAATTCTAGTATATTTCCTGGATATTTGTATTCCAACAAAATGGCTTTCGCTTCTTTCGTTAAAGCGCTATTAATAGACTGATATCCCTTGGATTGGAAGAAAAACGCAATTATCTCCTCAATGTCGTCTCGTCTTTCCCCTAAAGAAGGAATACGGATTCGATTTAATCGATAGTATAAAAATCCAAGGAAATCCTTCTTCCGCTTCAAAACATTAGCAGGGACCAAAGAACTAACAATCATTTGAATATCATACTTACTCTTTTGGCCATTAATTGCGCCTTCATCTAAAAAAGCAAGTAGTTTTTCCAATGTGTCAGGGTCGAGTTTTTCAACCTCTTTGAGGTATAAGATCCCACGATTCGCTTTGCGGAAGAAATTATCTTCTAACTTCCCATCAGTTTTACCTGATAATATATTAGAAAGGATCTCGGCATTATTCAAGGTTCCCAGGTTTATCGTAATAAGAGGCTTATGGCTCCGAACACCTGCCTCGTGCAAATAATGCACACAACTATCCTTACCTGTACCTGTAGCTCCCAATAGAAAGATATGCTTCTCATTATGAGCATGTCGATCTAACTTTACTTTTAATTCTTGTATCTGTGGCGAACTCCCCAACAATGCGACATTCGTTGAATAAGTTTTTATCTTCTTTTCATCTTCTTTCTTTTGTTGGATAAGTTCAATAAATATCTTTCGCCAGTTTTCAAGATCTATTGCTCCTTTATATAGATAATCATCTGCTTCATTTTTTATTGCTTGTACGATATCAGCCGTCTCTCTATACTTAGAGATAATGACAACAGGCGTATCAGGAAGTTTTTGCTTGATATTGCGTAAATAGGCCAATCCATCTTTCTCAAGGCTATGATTATAGGAAATCTCTAAGTCCAATAGTATAAGATCAAACTCTTCTCCATAACGCCGAAGCTGTTGTCCTGCTTCACGCATAGTATGCACACATGTTAAATTAAATTGACTGAATCCACTCTTTATTTTCTTGAGCCATTTCTTCTCATCATCAATAACGAGGATTCGAGGCCGTGTTTCTATTCTTGATAAGTTTCTTCTAATAATGCTTCCCATAATGATGTTCTTTAATAAGATGTTTTTAGGTGAGGGATGAATAGGATGTATAGTGTTTTTCTAGGAACTTCATGCGACCTCTCGGAAACCTGTAAGGTTATGAAAGATCTGCTTCTTTGGATAATGATAATCAGCTATGTAGGCATCGTACAATGAATCTATACTAAGTCTTAGCTTACAAACTTCGTCAATAAGAGAAACCAGCTCCTTAACTGATACGTTAGCTTGTCTTCTCTCTATAAGATGTTTCAATTGTCTTAGAGGACTATCAAACTGGTGAAACAGATAACAAAAAGGTAGATATTCAAAATATGAAGGGAAATACTCAGTCCATCTGTTATAGAATATTCTAAAGTCCTCACATACCTCTAGTTCGTCAAAGGCCTCCCCTATAGACAATCGGGCTTGCAATACCTTATCTAATGCAATCTTTAACCCCGCTCGTAGATGAATCAACTTATCTTGAATACTGCTACTCTTATGGGTTCTAAAGATCTCCTGCAATTTGGGAAGAAAGGTATTAGGGGGTACAGGAAGCCAATACCGCTCTGTTACAGGCAAAGCTTTCTGAACAAAAGCACACAAATCAGAAGGCAAATGATGAAGCCGTAAGTAATTAGGGCTAATACAATCTGACTGGTGCCCAATCACAATAATCTTACTCTCAGGAGCATTCTTCATCATAAATAGTTTCCACACCTCTACTAAACTTGTTGGACTGCTTGATTGAGGCATCATGTATCCCTCATACAGAAACACAACTAGTTTCTGTGGAAGACTTTGCCCCTCAACCCAATTGAAGGCTTCCATTAACCTTCCCAGACGAGGAATATAAAGACGGCTTTCTATAAAGCGTGCGTATTCTTCAGGTAGTCCTCCCAAATAAATATGAGCCAAGGATGTATGTATAGATGAAGTATTACGCATTTTGTAGAAACTTTGAGATGATGTTGATATGTGTAGCCCGATAAGGTTCTCCTTCTTTAATGCTTAGCAAAGCAGAAACAAAAGACGGAGGGACAAGTTCTTGCAGGTCGAGACTTTTAAACTTTGCATAATTGCTTATTTCATCAGCCTCGAATCTATATTCACTTACTAAGGAAGAGGCAGGAGAGCAATCAGCTCCTATCCCATACAAAAAAGCATGGGCTCTTTCTTGTATTTGAAGGGAAGGTTGGTGGCTAAATAAAGTATCAGTCAAAATATCGTTTCTAAATCGATACATACGCGTCTCCACTTGATCCAACTCCAACCAATAATACTCCCAATGTCTAGCAAAGACCTCTTCTCGTATTTTTCCTCCTTCTACAGCATCTTGGTTAAATTGACGCGATCCTCCCAGCAAGCCTGTTTCCGCAAGTGTTAAGGGATGATACTCCCCACTAAAGATTCGAGTCTTTATATAAGGGTATTCTTTCGTAGGGATAGAAGGAAAAAATTCATTGCCTTTATGAAGGAACAAGAGAACTTTACCTGAGAAAAAAGGCCATTTTTCTGATTGTTGTTCCCCAACATGGCTCTTTACAATTTTATCTAAAAATGCAATAAACTTAGTTGTTGAGAAGCTTTCTTTAATATTAAGACAAATAATAAAGGCTTGTTCTTGTGCAGCTACCTTCACTAAGTAGGGCTCTTCTATCTCAAAAGGGAGGTAATTCTCTCGAATTTGCCCTTTATTGTCCATAGAAGACGTCCAAACCCAGTTTATAATCATGTATTTCATTGTACCTGCTTTGAATAATGCCTATGTAACTATGAGATATTGATGTTACAGCTTTATCTTTCTTTTTGTCTCTATTACAAATCTACGATTGGTTTAAGGCAAGTTTATAACAAGAAAAAAGGCCTTTGTTCCACGTAGATTAAGCGAATTAACTTGGCTTTAATGGGTGTTACCCATAAATACAATCCGAATTTTTTTCGCCTTTTTATTTCAGCAGCATAAAACTAGAAGGATCAGTTCGGATTTTATAACAAGAAAAAAGAGCTTTGTTCCAGCTTTAGGAGGGAAGAGTTATAGTAAAAAAGTTTATTTCTTAGGCACCAATGAGGTGTAGACAAAAATTCACATCTAGATTAGATGTGAAACAATAGCATAAAGTAGGTAAAATGAGACCAAAGAGGGCTTTTTAAGGCAATTTCCCTCTAAAAACATAGTAGATATCGCTAAAAGCAGGAAATACAATAAAAATGGAAAAAAGTAGGAATGTTCTAAATTATCTCTAATTTTAATTTTGTTAGAAACATTTTCAAGTTTGTTCCCAACTAGCAAGCTTCAAAAGGATATTATATAAAATAATGTACAATATAATATAAACCAATAAAGACTCACCTCACAATTGCTGTAAGGAAAGTCGATTCTGTCCGATAAGTACACTATATTTTAGCTAAAACCTTGTTAAAAAGATGTCATTCTTAATCTCCAAACAAAAGCCTACATAAAAACATCTTTTGATCATAGTGCCCAGATAATGAAAATGAGGAAAATATATCAGCAGTATTTCTGAATAGAAACCGAGCTGTTCCCTGAGTTTTCAACCAAGAAGAGCATTTGTTACTCATCAGTCCTATGATTTTTTTAGATTTTTGAGCCGCTTGTTCCCAAACAGAACATTTATGCCCCATAAATAAATGTCTTTTTTCATGTTTTTTTATCAAGTCCACATTTGCCATACAAAAACGTCCTCCTTCTACCTCTGGGTTTAAAGCGTTCTTCCAAGGGAGAATGGACTCTGAATGTATGTGTAAACAGAATTGAGACGACAATATGGCTTTGTCCTCAGGAGATAGAATACTATGAACTTGGTTATCAAAAATATAAATGGGCGTGAATAGCGTCTCTAGAAATTCCAATCGCTTTTCTATCGAAAGATAAGCTTTTCCTAGATAGCGTGTATCATCTTTACTCCCCAACATATATCCATCATAAAGAGATTGCAGCAAATAAGTGTGTGAATGAACAGTAGCTGCCCCTTTACGTATATCCCTCCCTCCGCCATGAGTTAAGTGAACCTTGTGTGTCTTGTATCCCGCAAAAAAGCCTTGTTCATCCAAAATGGGTTTGCCCCTCCTAAACAACTTAGGAATTTCTGCATTCCAATCATGTAGAGACAATAGTTTCTTTCTATATAAATAAGAAAGGAAAGCCTCAAGAGACCATCCCTTTGCGAGTAATTCTTTATACTCATCTTGATTTAGGTAGAATACAGAGGCTTGATCAAATGCAGTATCTCTCTTACACACATATCCTAATACTCCAATTAAATCGTTCTTAAACATCCCATTGTAAATACAAGCAATTCGATATCGATAAGATACTCCTTCATGTAGAGCCAGCCATTCTCCCAACCATCGCTTCATCAAATCTGCACGATTACTACATTTACTTGGGTTTGATACAATTCGAATAACTCCTACAGAGCGCGCAGTATCTACAAAATCATTGGGTAAAGGAGACGATACGGAGACCAAATGACTCCGAACGAGAGCATCTAGATTAACATGCTTGTGATTATCAATATGTTGAATAGGATCGCTCTTCCATAAGCGAAAGAACTTCTGGACAACCCCCACAAGAGGCATCCTGTTTCTGTTTCTCCCCAAGCACATATGTAAAAACGAAGGTTCCTCTCCTTTCATAGAAGTTCCTCCTGCAGCAATATAAGGTAGTGAGAATACATCTGAACGAGCTTCTTCCAATAAGTGATAATTGTATACTTGATTTGTCAATAGAATGGAAGAACAAATTTTATCCAAAGAACTCCCCCCAAACCGTGGATTACCAAACGAATCCACAATAGCTTCTTCCAAAGCATTGTGGTACTCTTCTACTGCATGGGGCAAATTCTCTTGTTCATGATGTAACCAAACTCCAACCTCATACGTATCATTCGATTTATTTTCTTGATTCCATCCATGAGATTCTCTAATAGAAAGAACCAAACGCAATGTATCTCCACAACCTTCTAGATGCTTCACATTACGCAATGTATTCTCCAACAAAGTGAAAAAAGCATGTCGCCCAATCTTCCCTCCTGGAATAGAAAGATTAGGTAGTTCTTTCAAAGAGTCTCGAACGAATAAATAATCTCTTCCTGAGCGAAGAAACTCATACAAATTCTGATCTTGATACCCCCGTAGAGCTGCCAACAATTCAACAGAAGGAGGAGCAGTAGAATCTGACTCCAACCACTCCAACAAGAGTTTAGTATGCTCAAACAAGGATACATCAATCTCAGCAAATTCATGCAACTGATCTTTAGTAGCATTAGGGAATTGAACCAATACCTTAACCTTCCGAACCCCCTCTGTATAAACCATACTCCCAATCATCAAAGGGCTTTTAATAAAATCCCTCAGTAAATCAAACCAATTGGTCGAAGTCGAGTGCAACACATTTTCTTGAATAGCACAAGTCAAAAAAGAAGATTTCTCCTGTAAATATTCAAGAAAACTTTGAATAGCATCATCAATGGGGAGCGGAAGATATCGAGAATGAAATCGAAATGCTTCCACAGCTTGCTCCCCCACCGATGACTTAAACTGACTTAGACCGTTAGAAATTAACTCACAATTCCGCAACTGGTAGGATCTTCCATAGTTGAGGTCTTGCAAAAAAGTTATTTCATCGAATGAAACAACTGACGAGGTTGTTCGTTGGCTCCCAATTTGTCCAATAAAGTTTCTCCACAACTTATGCCTGAGACCAAGGTTATGAGTTAAATTACTCAATGTGTGCGAAGATATATTATGAGAAAAAGCATCCATCAAAATACTTGATGTGATCCATTTTTCTCTATATGTTATATGTTCGCCCATCCTTAGTTTCTCTTACTTTCATCTGAAAATTAATGAGAAATGGAGGAGAAATCGCGTTAGAAAAATCTTAGAATGTTCAAAAAAAATGAAGAAATTATGGAGAATTAAGGAAAAATATACAACCATCCCTACCCTAGCTAAACCGATTATTCTCTCTATATACAATGCTATATTGTACAATACATAAAAAAATACTCTCCTAGAAAAGACAATCACTAAAACACTACAAATCAACTATTTAAAAGCAAAATCCTCGCAACCACTCAACATATTCAATCATACAAGTAGCATATACACCCGTAATTTTTTAGGATTTCAAATACAAAAATGGAACAATCAGAAACGATATTGCCTAAACAGTTTAAAGACAATATTTATGTTCTAAATAATTAAGGAAAAAGTATATCAATTTTTTCTCAAAGAATAGAAAACAAACTCAATTTGAGTCAAAAAAATGAAAAAACACTTCTTGACAATAGAAATGTCTAGAAGTGTCGATGAAAACAAACTCTATAAAGAGTCGCTATCAATTATTCTCTAACCAAGGATATTTCTCCTTGATACGTTCTGCTTTATGAGGAGCCACCATTCGCATAAACGAAAAGTAACCTTTAGCATATTGAGTAGCATTCTTTCCTATTTTCTTGCTCATCTCCTCAGCCCCTTTCTCTGAATAATGATGCAAAAAGCTTCTAAAGTTTCGGTAGTCTCTTCGAGAAATATTAAGGTGTTTATTCACCACAATTCCCGTAACTACTTGCCGGCTATGAGGCCGCATCACCTTAAGCTTTTCCTCATTAACCTCAAAACCTTCCTCTTCGATAATCGCTTTTACAAACTTCAAGAATGCGCCTAAACCTTTTACCTCTTCTTCATGAGACAATACAATATCATCCGCATAACGCGTATATGTATACCCCCACTTCTGAGCAAGCCCCGCCAGACGCCGATCTAACTTGCGACAAATAATATTCGTTAAAGCAGGAGAAGTACACGCCCCTTGAGGCAAGTATCGCTCACTCAAAGCAATATGATAGGGCTTGTCATCCAACTTTGCTTCAATTCGGGCTGCATCCGAACAAATCAAACCCAAAATACTCGCAATCCCCTCACTATACCCAAAATGCCGAAACAATCCCTTAATCCGCTTAAACTTAATAGAAGGAAAAAAGTCCTTTAAGTCAATCCGTATAACAACTTTCTTCTGCAAATGCTTTTCTGCATTATCCTTAATCGAAAGCCCAGACCTGAATGCCATTGCATGCTCATTCAAAGGAACTTTAGACAATATCTCTCCTAAAATCCACCCCTGAGCAATGCGCAACTTCCGTTTTGGAGACGCGATTAACCGCTGTCCACCTTTTTTCTTCGGAATATAAAAACGATGATAATGATCGTTAGAAGCTACTCTCCTATGATAACTCAACCACGAAATATCACTAGGCGTTAAGCCCATTGCCTCCCCTAATTCAGCCACATTCCGAATCACAGGAAAACCACTAGCCCCCAACTTATCTTCTTCCGTATCCTTATAATGCAACCCCAAAGAAACACCCTCTCCTAGATAAGAAGGCGTATTCTGACGTCTCAAAGCCTCTGCTTCCCGCTTCTTACGAAGCTTTTCGGCACGCTCCGCTTTCTTTACGATACGTTCCTTACGAACCCGCTCAATACGAAGCTTCCGAACCTCCTTTATCAACGTGTCTATATCTTCTAAACTCGTTAAATCCTTATTTAGCTTGCGTAAACGAGAACGCAATCGAGATAATTCGGCTAACTTATCCTTAAATAATGCAATGTCTACTAGGTCTAAATCCAGAAACCCCAGCCGCTCCATCTCTTCCAACTCAAAATACTCTTTACCAAGTCTTCGAAGACGCGCGCGCCAAGTCTCTTTCGTATTATTGTTTTCTTCCACTTGTTGTTGCTGTTAAAATAGTCATTCTTTAAAAAACCTATGAAGGCAATACAGGATCAATACGGCATTTACTCTTCAGAATCTCTTTCGTTTCTCCATTTTTATCTTTCGCAACTGCCTTTATAGACCCCTCCCTAGTATAATCTAACAAATATACCGTTTCTCCATCTTTACTCAACTCAAACTTTATGGGGGTACCATCATCCATATACTCTATACTTTCAATAGATTGTATAGGCTCATCTAAATAAAATTGATGCTTTTTCTGATCTTCTGGATGAAATATCTTTGAATCAATGTCTGTTTGAGCGAATGAATAGCAAAATAGGGATGAGAAAAACAGGAATAGTATACTTTTATACATAGGAAGTGGAGTTTATCTATGTTTTTCCATTGATTGTTGGCATAAGGTAAATATTTTTAAGCAATAATGCTAACTTTCGTATCGCCAAAGATTCCTATACCCAAATAATCGCTAAGAACCCAAATATAGTATGATACACACAATAGCATTATTAACAGATTTTGGACAAAAAGATTGGTTCATAGGGTCAATGAAAGGAGTGATGAGCAGAATCAACCCCAAAATCCGATTCATTGATATAACCCACCAGATTTCCCCCCAAAACGTCCAAGAAGCCGCTTTTGTACTCTGGAATGCATATTCCTTCTTCCCTTCAGGCACCTTATTCCTCTCTGTCGTAGACCCTGGCGTAGGAACCAACAGGGATATTATCATCCTCAAAACCCCAGAATATCTCTTCGTCGCCCCTGATAATGGCCTGCTTGATTTTGTGCTAACAGATTTAGAGATCCTACAAGCAAACAAAGTCACAAACACCCAATATTTCTTGCCAAACGTAAGCAAAACATTCCACGGAAGAGACATATTCTCCCCCGTGGCAGCCTATCTATCTACAGGCTTAAGACTCGAATCATTTGGAGAACAAATACCTATCCCAACCCCTAAAAAACACTTCATAGACGTACAAACAACAGGAGAATACCAAGGGGAAATTATCTACATAGACACATTCGGAAACCTAATTTCTAACCTAAAAGTCCCCCCCCACTTAAATGGCACAATCAAATGTGGACAATACCACTTCCATAAATGGCAAAATAGCTACGCCTCTGCAAAAATAAACGAACCGCTATGCCTCATAAATGGAAGCGGACTCCTCGAAATCGCTATCAGAAATGGAAATGCACAACAACAACTAACATTATCATACGGCCAAAGCATACATTTTTCATGTACTTCTGCAGATAAAACGTAATCTATCCAAGCCTACATCGTTCTACTTTTATTACAATCAGTTCTCAAACCATTTATGTATCAAAAACAGCAAGTCGTCTTTTATAATTACTGAATATCTATATTTTTACCCTAAATTAATCCCATCAAAAACCGAAATCTCTTAGAGAAACACTTAAACTCTGCCCAGAACATGAATAAAAAGCACACATATATGAAGAAATGTACATTCCTTCTCATTATAGGTATAATGTATTCACTAAACTCATGGGGACAATGCGTTAATACATTTCCGTATCTTGATGACTTTGAAGATCGCGCTAATACACCCGCACTATGGTCAACTGGCGGAAGCGCCAGTACATGGGAACAACGAGAAGCCGATCTCTCTACCATAAACTATACCCCTACCGATTCTACCATATGGGCAACAGGGGGATTCGGAATCGGAGCGTATATCAATGGAGAACATTCTCATGTCACAAGCAGTGCATGCTTTGACTTCACAAACCTCGTAAATCCTTTTGTACTAGTAGATATATGGTGGGAATGCGAAGCAAACTTCGATGGTGCTGTGCTTCAATACTCAACTAATGGAGGAAGCTCTTGGCAAGTCGTAGGAGGATTCGCAACTTCTGTCGGATGGTACAATAATAATAGCATCAACTCCCAACCTGGAAATCAACCCAATGGATGGTCAGGAAGAATCCTCTCAGGAGATGGTAGCCTCGACTGGATTGAAGCACAACACCAACTCACTGGACTAGCAGGACAATCAAATGTCAAATTCCGATTCCTGTTTAGAGCAGACGCCACAACAAGAGATGATGGATTTGCCTTCGATAATTTTAGAATTGTGGATGGCCCAGGCCTTAATCTAGGGCCCGATACAACTTTATGCTTAGGAGATACACTCGTGCTAGATCCGAGCGTCCCAACAGCTGCCGCATACCAATGGTCTACAGGAGCAACGACTCCATCTATAGACGTGGCAATACCAGGTACCTACATCGCTGTTGTTACAGATAGCTCTGGTATTATTGCTGTTGATACCATAGAGGTATCTATCTCATTCACAAGCGTAGACCTAGGCCCTAATCCAGTCCTCTGTGAGGGAGATACCATAACCCTATTCGCAGGAAACCCAGGTGCAGATTATTTATGGACAGGGGGCTCTACGGCATCCTCAATTGATATAACCCAACCTGGACTCGTAAAATTAACCGTCCAAGACTCAACGGGTTGCGTGAGGTCAGACTCCGTGTTTGTATTCCTCGAAATCCCTCCCCAATCCGCCTTAGGAAATGATACAAGCTTCTGCTTAGGGGGAGATATTGTACTGGATGCAGGAGCAGGTGCACCAGGCACAACATACCAATGGAATTTTGGTCCCAGCACACAAATCGTTAGCGTATCCTCCGCTGGCTTATACTCAGTAGTCGCCACAACACCAAATGGATGTATAGGAACAGATACGATTGATGTGGGAGTAGACCTAGCGCCTGTAGTAAACCTCGGCCCAGACCATGTCGAATGCTACGCCTTCACCCTAGATGCAGGAAACCCTGGCTCTACTTATTTATGGTCTACCAATCAAACCTCACAAACAATCACCTCCACAAACCCAGGAACTTACTGGGTACAGGTCACAAATGCAGCAGGATGTGTAGACTCCGATACCATCATCATCACATCCTCTGCACCACCATCACTAGACCTAGGAGGCGACCAAACAATCTGTGGCGGAACCCCCATCCAACTAGATGCTGGAAACCCATCCGCTGCACATGAATGGTCTACAGGAGCAACAACCCAATCAATCATCGTCATAAACCCAGGAACGTATTTCGTATCCGTCACGGACGCAAATGGATGTGAAAGCGCAGATACCGTACTAATAGGAGAATCTCCACTTGATGTAGACCTCGGAACAAGTGCAACCATCTGCGAAGGAGACCCACTCGTCCTAGATGCTGGCCCAGATGGAGATACATACGATTGGTCGACCAATCAATCAACGCAAACAATCACCGTTACTACTTCAGGTACATACAGCGTTACCGTCTCCGACCAATTCGGATGCGAAGACATGTCTTCTATTACCGTCACAACAGTACCAAACTTCACCGCAGGAATCACTGCCCCAGATACAGCCGACCTATTCGCTTCAGTAAACTTCATGAATGGAAGTACAGGTAATACCGTCGGATGGCTATGGGACTTCGGAGACGGTTCTGTTTCAACCCTACAAAACCCAACCCACCAATACGTAGGCCTCGGAACATACACTGTCACCTTAATCACCACCAACGGCACCTGCCAAGATACAGTCACCCATGAGATTGTCATAGAAATCTTCACCGATATTGAGGACGAGATTGAATCAAGCCTACAAGTATACCCCAACCCAAATGACGGTAACTTCCAAGTAGCATTCGAACTCGAAAATCCACAAGACGTAGACCTATCCATCCTTGACCTATCAGGAAAATCGGTCTTCCAAAAATCCCTTGGAAATCAGTACCAATACAAGGAGAGCGTCAACATCCAACAGCTACCTCAAGGATTATACATCCTAAAAGTATCTGTCGGAACCGCATCCATATATAGAAAAATCATCATACAATAGATACAATCCCAAAGTTGTATAAAAAACACGAAACGCCTCTCCCAAGCACCAAAGCATGGGAGGGGCTTTCCTTCAAATAGAAGCCTTACCTACGAACATAGAAGGTTCATATACAAAGACAGGAGGTACATATACAAAGATTGCAACCTTACCTACAGACATAAGAGGTCTATATACAAACATAGGAGGCATATATACAAAGATAGGAGGTACATATACAAAGATTGCAGCCTTACCTACAAACATAGGAGGCATATATACAAAGACAGGAGGTACATATACAAAGATTGCAACCTTACCTACAAACATAGGAGGCATATATACAAAGATAGGAGGTACATATACAAAGATTGCAACCTTACCTACAAACATAGGAGGTATATATATAAAGATAGGAGGTACATATACAAGGATAGGAGCCTTATATACAAAGATAGGAGGGATATATACAACGATAGAAACCGATCATACTTTAACAAATCGGTAAGAATTCCCAACCCAATCCATATACCGAATAAAATCCCCAACCTCCAACGTAACAGTAGCCGTATTCACATTAGGATGAAAACTAACCTTACCCGCTCCCTGCATATCCGAATCCAACAATACCTCCACATGATTATCCCCATCATTGATAAGCCCAAAAGGAGACACAGCCCCTGCCTCCAACCCCAAATACTTCATCAAACGTTTAGCAGAAGCAAAACTCAATCGCCCACTTTTCAATTCTTGCTCCCAAAACTTCACATCCAACTTCTTCTCCCCACTCAACACCACCAAAACATGACGCTTCCCTTTCTTATTCCGAAAAAAGATATTCTTACAATGCATCCCCTCTATCTCAGCCCAATGCTTCTCCACCTCTTCCATATTCATCGCAGGAGGATGCTCCAAATATGAATAAACAATCCCCAACTCATCAAGCACCTTCAATACCCCATCTTTACGCGCTACATGATCCATTTTTATGTACCTCTATTGATTTTAAACATGAAAAAGAGTAGAAAGCTTAACACAATCCTGAATTCACCACAAAGATAAATAAACCCATCATTATCCATGACAATAATCCGAAGAACCCTAATCACCTATACCCTCCTCCTGCTCTTCTCCCTAAATGCGCAAAGCCAATACCTAGAACACCAAGGCCAGCCCTACTATATAAGTGGGGCAAACATCGCTTGGAATCAATTCGGATGGGATTTCGGCCAACACCCAGTATGGGGCGTAGGATATGATTCCACTTGGTTCGAAAATGCCTTCTCTGAACTCCAAACATTCGGAGCAAACACCGCCCGAATATGGATACATTGCGATGGCCGCGGAAACCCCGAATTTACCCCCGATGGCCACGTCTCAGGCCTAGACACAAATTTCTTCTCCCACCTAGACGACCTCATACAAAGAGCCGAAAACCATAACCTCCTCCTAATCCTATGCCTATGGTCATTCGACCTCACAAAAGACTACCGTGACATAGCAGGCCCATTCGCAGGCTTACACGCAGACCTCATTACAGATTCCCTAAAAACCCAATCATACATAGACAATGCCCTCATACCCATCATCCAACGATACCAAAATGCTTGCAACATCCTCGCTTGGGAAGTCATAAACGAACCCGAATGGAGTTGCCAACTCCCGAGAGCAGGCCATACCCAACAAACAGTCCCTATCCAAGACATGCAACGATTCGTAGGTATGTGCGCAATCGCCATACACCAACACACAGACATACCCGTAACCATAGGCTCAACTTCCTTCAAATGGCACTCCCCCACAGACAATCGAATGTATTGGGACGACCAACAGCTATGCTACCAAACAGGCAATCACCCCCTAGCATACCTCGATTTCTACTCCGTTCACTACTACGATTGGATGTCCGATAAATATACCCCCTATGTTCACCACGCCTCCCATTGGCAACTAAACAAACCCATTCTACTCACCGAAGTGCCTTCAGAAGCCCCCAATTCCCTAGAGTTTTCTGTAGAGGAACAAATCCAAACAGCCTTCCAAAACGAATATAGCGGCCTCCTCTTCTGGTCATACAAAGGAGGTGATGGCGCAGGCGAATGGCAATACTTCCAGAACCAACTCCTCGAATTCAAGAATACCCACCCCCATCTCATCGAACTCTCACACGACTGCTCCCAAACGCCTTTCTCCTCTCCTACCTTCGAATCAATCCCCTCCAACTTCATCCTTCCTTCTCCCCTCCCCATAAACTCCCCCATCCAACTCACCTACGACTCCCCTTGCCAAGCCTCTCCCCTACTCGAAATCTTCACCACAAACGGTCAACGGGTATTCGAAACCCGCCTAAACGTCCAAAACGGCTCCAACTCTTGGGAGTTCTCCAACCTCTCCCTCCCAAGAGGCCTATACTTCATCCAACTACAAACCCACCCAACCCCCACCACCCGAAAACTCCTCATATATTAATCTTCCCCCTCCTTCCGTTATCTATAAGGTATATCAACTATCTATCACCACAAACACCGATACCATCATGTCCAAACAATGGCAAATACTCTGGATCATACTCATCCCAACTTGTCTATTCGCCCAAGAACCTCCCATAAACGACCACTGCACAAACGCCCTCCAAATCCCCATTGGAGCCTACCTCACCAATCTCTCCAACGCCACCGCAACAACCACCCTCGAAGAAACCCCTGGCAGCATCCCCATAACCTGCGTAAAGTCTTTTGAAAACGATATGTGGTTCACTTTCACCACCGAAGAAGGCTACGACGAATACGAAGTCCTCGTTGAACATACCTTCTGCGATGTCCCAACAGGCCTACAGGCAATGATTATTCGAACGGACGACTGCAACCCTGGCAATTATATATACCGCGCTTGCTCCAACCTCCAAAACACAGACTCTATACGCATGTTCCTCAAAGAGCCCCAAGCAGGTGTAAAATATCTCATCTATGTAGATGGCTACGATGGAACCATCTGCGAATACAACCTCCAACTATCAGGCTACCGAAATCGCCGCATGTATAAGTATGACTACCTCTTCGTCCAAAACGACTACCATATAGACGATCCTTCCTCCCTATTCGAACCCCTAAGCCTCACCCCCAAATTCGTAAACAACGAAGCCGTCTTGGAATGGTCTGTCGATACCCATGAAGAAATCGACTTCTTCGTAGTCTCCCGTATCATGGAACCCAACGTAGCCAAAGGCGCAATCCCCGTACGATACGGAAAAATCCTCGCCGTCATCGAACACCAAAACACCGTAGGAGAAGGCCAAGCCTTCTACTCCTTCGTTGATGACAGAATCCGATTCCAACAGGGAGAAAAGTACTGCTACAAAATCCTAAAGGTAGACCGAAAAGGAGCCGAAGCATTCACCGATGACATCTGCCTACAAGCCAATATCATCGGAAGCTTCTACGTCAGCCAAGTATTCCCCGACCAAGAAGCAGGCAAATTCCTCATCAAATATGTCTGCAACAAAAAAGTAGACATCGATTTCAGAATCCTCGACCAAAACAAATCATATATAAAAGGGAAAAAAATGCCCAAAGAACCCAAAGGAGAGGCCAAACTGACCATCAATATGCAAGACCAGCCCCCAGGCATATACTACCTCCACGCAGTATCTAAGGAAGGAGAGTATTTCAGAGAATTCATACTAGAATAAATACAAAAACGCCTGAACAAAAATGTTCAGGCGTCTTGTGGTTGGTTCCTAGTGATCTCACCAGGACTCGAACCTGGAACCTACTGCTTAGAAGGCAGTTGCTCTATCCGGTTGAGCTATGAGACCGTCTTCCTTTTGTGTCGAGGTGGCAGGATTCGAACCTGCGACCCCCTGCTCCCAAAGCAGGTGCGCTAACCGGACTGCGCTACACCTCGATTCTTGAAGGCGGAAGGGGCGGGATTCGAACCCGCGGTACCCCGGTAGGAGTACGGCAGTTTAGCAAACTGCTGGTTTAAGCCACTCACCCACCCTTCCTTTTCATTGCGAAGGCAAAGGTATAAGATAAATCCTTTCAACACAAGTAATCCCTCCGAAAAATCTCATTTTTTTTGAAAA